>MDSV01076709.1_pt1 | contig 22390 bp, 13 predicted proteins | sample 810851 | NCBI WGS metagenome assembly MDSV01 (sample SAMN05326640, study PRJNA326480) | marine metagenome | isolation source: seawater | place: Atlantic Ocean: North East | collected 2012 | reverse complement strand
TGCGAGGTCGCCTTTGGAATCCTCCATCACCTTCTCTAAGCCCTCCATCAGCGCGTACGTGATGGTGAACCCGGGGAAACGCTCCTTACCGCGGTGCGTGCGGGGGTACGAGTGGCCGCCTGGAACGCAGGGCCGAGGCGCACATGGCGTTCGAGGGTCAGAACGCGGTTCGCGACGCGGGACGACGGACGACGAAGAAACCGACTCGGTATATAAAAAAAAAGATCGCGCGCCGTCGTCGTGGGTTCGATGGCTTTTTCGGCGGTCGGGTCGTCGGGAATGTTAAATCTGACTAGGTCAAACGCGTGAGGGGACGCACCGAGCTGCGAGACAAGGGAGAGGTCGAGGTTGAACTTCTCCATGAGCCAGTTAACGGAGCTCCCGCTGCCTTGCGCGAGGACCTGCGCGGAGGGCGAGGCGAGGATGGTGGGAAGGTCAGCCCCGGCGGCTTCTCAGATCTCGCCGCGGCGGAAAAAGGGACGCGGCTTGCTTTCGGAATATCTCGCGCGCCGACGGTTCGAGGTTCGCGGGTTCGAAGTCGCACCTTGGCGAGCGGGACGGTGTGCGCGGGGGCCTCGGTGTGACCCACGCCGGCGGCACCTCTGATGATATCCGCCTCGAACTTGTCCGCGTTATCGTTGATGCCCTTGGCAGCCTGCGTGCGCGTGGGCGCGCCGTTAATGCCGCTCGTGGCCTTGGTGGAGTTGCCGCCCAGGAAGGGGCACTTGTCCAGGAGCAGCACGCGCCCGCCGTGCTCCAGCACGGTGTGCGCGGCGGACAGCCCAGCGAGGCCGCCGCCGATGACGATAATTTGCTCGCTCATCGCGACCCGGAGACTTGAAACTCGTGCGCGACGAGGTGCCCGGAGGATGTTGTGAGGCGCCGCGCAATTCCCCAACACTTTATCCGTCGTTTTTTTGCGGCCGAGTCAGCACTCGAGAGCGATCGACAAGGGTGAGGGAAATGCGGGGCGCCGAGACCTGAAAGCGGCGAGACTCGCCGATCTCGACTCTTTCTTTCCGCCAAACGGCAAAGAACGGGTCCTCACTCTCGCGAGCGCTCTGGGTTCGGGACGCGGTCACCATGGCCGGCGTCGCCACCATGCCTAGCAGCGCGGCGCTCCCCTTCTGCGAAAGTTGCAAGCAGGAGGTCGAGGCGGAAACGAACGAGTCCAACGGCTTCACGTGCGTCCCCTCGCGCGTCCCTCTCGCCCCTCCCCGCGATTCGTAATTGCGTCGAAAGACGCGACGCGTCTGGCGCGTGATGTGTCGCAATTGCCTCTCACGCGCGGCTGACCACTCCGCCGCGACTCCCACGCGAAACGCACGACGCCTCCGCCGTGTTGGACTCCTCCGCGCGTCACTCCGCGCGTCACAGGTGCTGCACGCAGTGCGGCAAGATTCTGGACGACAACGTCTTCTCCACCGATCCCACCTTCTCGAAGACCGCGGGCGGCGCCTCGCAGGTTGACGGGAACTTCGTCCCCGAGAGCGGCGTGAGCGCGTCGGTGGGCCGCGGGACGCGCGGCGGGCGCATCTTCGGCCTGCAGGTGGACTCACATGAGAAGACCATCAACAAAGGGAAGTACGAGATCTCGCAGGTGGCGGACCGCCTCGGTATCCGCCCGCGCGAGGACATCACCGGCGCCGCGCACCGCCTGTACAAACTCGCCGTGCAGCGCAACTTCACGCGCGGCCGCCGCACGCAGCAAGTCGCCGGCGCTTGTTTGTACATCGTGTGCCGGCAGGAAAGCCGGCCGTACATGCTCATCGACTTCTCGGACGTCGTGCAGACGAACGTGTACGTGCTCGGGGCGGTGTTCCTGCAGCTCTGCCGGCTGCTGCGCCTGGAGCAGCACCCACTGATCAGCAAGCCCATCGACCCGAGCCTGTTCATCCACCGCTTCGCCGACAAGCTCAACCTGAACCGGCGCATGCACGCCGTCGCCAACACCGCGCTGCGGCTGGTCGCGTCCATGAAGCGGGACTGGATGCAGACGGGGCGCAGACCCTCGGGGGTGTGCGGCGCCGCGCTGTGGGTCGCCGCGCTGCTGCACGGCTTCGAGCGCTCCAAGCGCGACGTCGTCGCCGTGGTGCACGTGGGCGAGGCGACGCTGCGCAAGCGCGTCTCCGAGTTTGAAAACACGCCCAGCGCGTTTTTGAGCGTCGACGAGTTCGACGCGAAGGCCAAGGAGTGGGAGAAGGAGCAGGCGGCACTCGCGGACGTGACCAGAGGGAAGAGCGCGCTCGCCATCACCGACGGGCTCGCCATCGTCAGCCACACCGCCGCGCTGACGTGCGCGCACAAGGACCACGATGGCGCCGCGCACTTCGCGCACGGCATGTGCCGCGCGTGTTACGTCGAGTACGCGCGCGTCAGCGGAGGCGCCGTCGGCGGCGAGGACCCGCCCGCGTTCAAAGCCGCCGAGCTGAAACGCAAACGAGACAACACCGATTCTGCCGGTGCTTTGTGTCTGCCCGCGACCGCGGAGGGCGGCGCGGAGGCGCGCGGCGCCTCGCCGTTTAAAAAAAACGGAGGCGCCCTCGTGTCGAGGCGGAGACGCGCGACGGCGACGGAGACGGCGGCGGCCATCGCCGCCGCCGCCGTGGCGGCGGCGAAGCACCCCAAGAAGGACGACGACGAGAACGGTCCGATTTCGGGAGGCGCGACGGGAGGCGTTTTCGCGAAAAACGCGCGCGCGGAGGCGTTCCTGGAGGAGGAGATGGAGAAGGCGCTCGACTCGCGCGGGCACCTCGGCGAATTCGCGGTGATGACGGGCCTGCGCGCGCGCCGCGCCGAAGGCGAGACGCTCGCCGAGACGCCCGCGGTGAAGCGCGAAACCGCCGCGAATGCGCTCGGCGTGCCCACCCTGGGGGTGGGGCCCGAGGTGGCCGAGGCGGCCGTCGCGCTGCTCAAGCGGCTGGTGGGCGACGCGCACGCCTCGCGCTTCTGCCTGCCCCTGGACCGAAACGGGCGGTCGCGAGGGAAAGTCTCGGGGAAGCACCTCAGCTCGCAGCACCCGCACGCGAGGCGCGACCCCGCGGGCGTGGCGCGCGGCGGGCGCGTCGCCGAGGCGGACAAGACGCAGCTGCACTTCCTGCTCGCCGCGGGGTGCTTCGATGCCTCCGCGGTGGCACGCCTCAAGAAGTTCTCCAAGCTGGACATAGACGCGATGCTCGCCGCGCCGCTGCCGCTGCGGAGCGCGGCGAAACGGCGCGCGGCGGCGGAGCCTGAGGCTCCGCGCGGCGACGCGGCGGCGGCGCGGTCGGCGGCGGCGGCGGCGGCGGCGATCCGGGCGGCTGCCGAGGAGTCCGACGCGAACCACGCGAAGGCACGACGCGACGTGTTGAAGCAGAACGCGCGCGAGGAGCGCGCGGCGAAGCAGAGGGCCGCCGAGCTGGCGAGGGCGCAGGGCGTGAAAGACCCGAAGCTCGAGTCGAGCGACGCGGGCGCGGCGGAGGCGAAGACGAACCCTGGCGAATCGGCCAAGGAGAAAACGGAGCCTTCCGCCTCCGCGGCGGAAGGCTCCGAGTCCGAGTCGGACGCCTCGGACGCCGAGCCGGAGACGTTCTCCGACGTGGACGACGATGAGGTGGCAGACTACATCCACACCGAGGAGGAGGTGAAGCTGCGGCGCGTCATCTGGTCCGAGCTGAACAAGGAGTACCTGGAGACGCAGGCGGCGAAGGAGGCGGCGACGGCGGGGGCGACGACGGGCGTCGGCGACGCCGCGCTCGCCGGCGACGCGAAGAAGAAGAAGCGCAAGCAGTACACGCACGTCGTGCCCGCGGATTCCGCCGCGGAGGCGGCGCACGCGATGCTCAGCAGCAAAAAGATCTCCTCCAAGATCAACTACGACGCGCTGAAGGATCTGTTCAAGCAGGACTCGCTGGACGCCGCCGAGCGAGAGGCGAGGGAGACGCGGAGGACGCGACCGAACGACGCCGGCTCCCGCGGCGAAATCCGCGGCGCGGCGCCGCGCGGAGGAGACGCGGACGACTCGTCCCCGAGCGGACCCGGTCTTCTCGGCGGGCGCCGGACGAGCGTCGGGCTCGGCGCGGGACGGCTGTCCTCGCGCCTCGCGGGGTTCGACCCGCACTCGAAGGCGAGCGAGAAAAACGCCCCCGGGCTCGGCGGCGGCGGGCTCGGCTCGCGGCTCGCCGCGGCGGGAGCCGGCGCGGCGGCGGCGGCGGCGGCAGCGGAGAAGAAGAAGGGCAAAGAGAAACCCGCCGCCGTCGCGCCGCGCGCGTCGGAGAAGGACGCGTTAGTCGCCTCTGCCTCCGCGCGAGACGAAAGGAAGGAGAAGAAGAAAGGAACGTCGATGTCGGACGCGACGCTCGCGGAAGCCGCGGCGCAGTCCACCGGGAGGCGCGGAGGGAAGCGCGGCGCGAGCGGGAAAGGCGCCGACTGGCTCTCTTGAGTGTAGAGTCTCGAGAAGACGCTTCGCGAAACGCCGCGGACGAACGACGTATAGCACGCGAACACACATCATGGTAGCACCAGTAGAGCTTCGCACGAGATTCAGTCACGTCCTCGAGTCTCCTCAGCGGTAGAGTTTCCGCACGAGCGCGGCGACGTCGGCGTCGGGCGCGCCGGCGAGCACCGCCGCGTGCAGCGCGTCTTTGGTTTTCTTCGCGACGAGCTCCTTGACCCCGCGGAACAGCACCGGGTGGAGCTTGAGCTCCGCGTCTGGCTTTATGAGGTCCTCGGGCACGAACCAGCCGAAGGATTCGTACTCCTCGCTGCACATGTTCATGGTCGCGCGCTCCTCCGCGGTGATCCGCGCCGTCATGATCACCCCGAAGTCCGCCGTGCCGTTGCCCTCCGGGGCTTGCTTGCGGAACTGCCACAGCATCGTCTGGCAGCACACGAACGACCAGCGCTCGGGGGCGATGTCGATGCCCGTCTCCCTGCGGCAGTTACGGCCGGCAGCCTCCTCGACGGTATCGCCCGCCTTCATCCTCCCGCCCAGCACCCACCAGTCGGGCTGGGGGTGCACCTTGCGCTTGCCCATCAGCATCATCCCGCGGTCGTCGGTCAAGAGCAGATCCGCGCACCCCTTGACGAAACAGTCCAGCGCGCGGCCGTACTCCCCGTCGTCCAGGAACGTCTTGTTGCGCGTGTACTCGCCGGTGACGAAATGGGGGAGGTGGCACAGCGGATTCGGCGCGTCGGGTGCCATCGCGGCCGACCAGCGATGCGCGTCGTCGGTGAGTGACGCTCAGCGATCGGATAGCCGCTTTTCGTCTCTGCCGCGCACAGGCGCACGTCATTCGTCCGCCGTCAGAGTTTCGACCTTTCTCCCGGCAAATTTTTCGCGGCCGCGCCGAGCGCGTTGACGTCTCTGCTCTCGCGGGAAAAACGTCACGACACGTACAGTAGTACTACTAAAAAGCGAGCGACGCGTCGCGCCTCCCTGCGGGGCCGGCACGACCAGTATCCGCGTCTCCGACCCCCCGCTCACCACCCCTCGTCGTCGTCGCCCATCGCCGCGGCCTGGACCTCGCGCGAGACGTGCGCCATGAGCTCGGCGCACCGCTCCGCGGAGGTGGTCGGCGCGCACATCAAGTACAGCACGTTCCCGAGCGGCCGCGCTTGCACGCTCGCGGTGCGCTTGAGACGGTTCACGACGTCCTTCGCGGCGGTGGAATTGTACCCCCCAGGACCCCCGCCGTCTTCCAGCTCCACCGCCAGCACGCACCCGATGACCGTCACGCCCTTGACGTTCGGGAGCATGGACAGATCGCGCGCGGACGCCTCGTCCCACAGGTCGCGCAGGCGTAGCTCGGGCGCGCCGGCGCCGGGCTCGGGCTCCTCCGCGGCCGCCTCCGCCCCGGACGCGCGCGTCGCGCGCGGAGGCTCGACAAGCGTCAGGTTGGGGTTCGCCTCCGGGTCTTTGTACAGCCGCATCGCCTCCGCGGCGACCGCGCACCCGATCGGATACGCCGTGTACGAGTGCCCGTGCAGCAAACCCTGCGCCTTGGTGTTCCCGCGGAACGCGTCGAAGACCTCCTCGGTGGCGGCGGTGACGGCGAGCGGCGCCAAACCGCCCGTCAACAGTTTGGCGTAGCACGAGACGTCGGGCGTCTCCCGCAGAAGCTGCCAGGCGCCCTCGGCGCCGAGCCGCCAGATCCCGGCGAACACCTCGTCCAGGACCACGGGCAGGCCGCGCGCCTTGCACTTTCGCATCAAGACGCGCTGGAACAGGGGGTCGATCAGGTCCATGCCCCCGGCGCCGTGAATCACGCACTCCGTGACGAGCGCGGCGAGCGGGGGGTGCGCCGCGGGGTCGGCGGCGGACGCGGCGTCCGCCGCGTCGAGCACGGCGTCGATTTGTTCGCCGTACCGTTCGGCTAACGCGCTCCCCGCGCGAGCCTCGACGTCGAACACGTCCGCGCGCGTCGGGAAACTCACCACCTCGTCGTCCGCGGCGCCGGCGTCGGCGTCGCGCGCGCCCGTCGCGGGACCCCGCGGTTTCTTTTCCGAGTCGCACGCGCACGTCGCGCACTTCTCGAGGCACAAGCCGTTCGGCGGTTGCTCGATCACCCAGCGCCCGCGCCGCAGCTGCGCGGTGGGCGGCGAGAGGAACAGGCCGCGCGGCTTGTACCACGGGGTCTGCATCGGGCCGGTAAACACGGAGGGCGCCTGCATGTCCATCGTGCCGAGCGTGTCCCCGTGGTACGACCCGTCCAGCGCCAGAACGCGCACCTGCGGAAGCGCCTCGGCTCCGTTTTCGTTCGGATCGCCGCCCGTCTTCACCAGCCCCCGGCGCGCGTACCAGGCGCGCATCGCCATCTTCACCGCCACCTCCATCGCGGTCGAGCCGTTGTCGCTGAAGAACACCCGCTTCGCCCAGCCCTTCCCCGGACCGTCCAGCACCCCGCGGGCCGCGTCGAGCGCGGCGTCGTGCGCGTTTTCGGGGAACATGACGTGGCCCCATCGGCCGGCGGCGGCGGCGGCGGCGGCGTGCAGTCGGCGCGCCGCCTCCTTGGACACGCCCTGCGTCCACCAGCTCGCCGACGCGTCAAAGCGGAGGTGCACGGCGCCCGGCCTCGACGCGTCCGCGTCCGGGATGTACACCCCGAAGTCCTCTCCCGAACGGCTGTCGATGACAGTCACGTCCCCCACCAGGTCGTGCTGCGTGAATGGCCACCAGAGGTCGCGCTTGGCGCGGGCGGGCGCCGAGCGAAGCCTCGCCACGCGCGCGGCGTGCGCTTTGCCGCAGTGCGCCAGCACGGCGTCGAAAACGGCTCGGCCCTCGTCCAGCCACTCGAAGATCTCCTCGCCGTCGAGGGTCGCGTGGCGAGGGTCGCGCGCGTTCGTTTTCTTTTTCTTTGCGTCGTCGCGCGCGTCCGCGGCGTCCGCGACGACGGCGTCGTCGCGCGCCGCGAACACGTTCGCGAGAATCGGTCGCGGAGGAATGGGCGGCAGGACGAACACGGGCGTCGGCGTCGCGCCCGACGACGGCGGCGCGATCGATTCGCAGTAGCGTCGCACGGCGTCGGCGTTTCCGTGGCCGCCGTCCGCGACGGCCACCGCCGCGACGTCGTACCCGCGCGCGCGCAGAGATTCCAGCGCGGCGATCGTGGCGGAGATGCCTCCCAGCGCGCCGTCGCCCACCAGAATCGCGGGAAGACGCATGGGCCGCATCAGGTCGCACTGCAGGCTCCCGCTCGGGCCGGGCGAACACACGCCGCCGGCGGTTTCCACGAGCGCCAAGCCGTCGGACGCCGCGCCGTCAGCCGCCGTCTCGGTCTCACCGGAAAGCCCGGAGGGCGCGCGGAAACTCCCGCCCGGGCTGAAGCTCCCGACCGCGTCCGCGAACTGCGCCAGGTGGTGCGTCACCGACCGCAGCAGCGCCTCGTCGCTCACGAACCGGCCCTCCTCCGCGACCGCCGCCTGGGGGCCGGTGGCTCTGCGCCACGCGAACGTGGTGTGCGCCCAGAAGGGCGGACCGGATGCCGCTGCCGCGCCGCCGCCCTCCGCCACCGGGAAGGCCGTGCCGCGCTCGGGTGTCGTGTCTCCGCTCTCGCCGCCCGAGAAGCCCGCCGCGACCGCGGCGTGCGGGCCCATGGTGGGCACGACCCCGGCGCGGGCGCGGGTCGCGACGAAGTCCGCGTCCGAGTCGTCGGGGAAGCCCGTCTGCACGGGCTTGAGGTACAGCAAAGGCAGCGCCCGACGTCTCGCCGCGGCGGCGAGGCCGGCGCTGACCAGCGTCTTGCCCACCGCGGTATTCGCGCCCCAGACGCAGAACGCGGGCGTTTCCAGGCTCACGTTCCCGGTCGCCAGCACCGGCGTGAGCCCGCCGGAGGCGCCCACGCGGAACGACCGGCGACGCGGCGCGAGCGCCGAAAAAGCGCGAGCCGTCGCGACGTCGGCGACATCGGGGGTGCCGGCGGACGGCACCCACGCGCGCCGATCCGCGAGCAGGCGGCGCAGGGCACCACCGCGGGACGCCATGGTCCTCTGCGTGCGGAGTTGGCGCGCGGACTCGCGAACCCGGAGATCACGCGCGCACGCGCACCTACGCGCGCCGGGGAATCGACGCGCGAACCGTTGGATCCCGCTCGTCAGGAGACAAAAAGGCAAAAAGGCGATCGCGTCAGCTTTTGCCAAGGTCGGTCGACGCGCTCGTTCACTCCCAAGATGGCGACGACACGCGCGCTGACATGCCTCCCCCGCGGTCCCGCAGCCCGTCTCGCGCGCCGCGCGGCCTCGCGCCGCCCCGCCGTTCGCGCGGCGCGGCGCGACCTGGCCGCGGCGGCCTCCGCCGATGAGCTCACCATCACCACCCCCGATGACTGGCACCTGCACGTGCGCGACGCGTCGAAGCTCGCCTCGGTGGTACCCTTCACTGCGCGCGTGTTCGGCCGCGCGCTGATCATGCCCAACCTGGTCCCCCCCGTGCGCACCGTGCAGGACGCCGCCGAGTACCGCGACCAGATTCTCGCCGCGGTCCCCGAGGGCGTCGCGTTCGAGCCGCAGATGACCCTGTACCTGACGGACAACACGAGCGCGGCGGACATCGAGGCGGCGGCCGCGTCCGGGTTCGTGCGTGGATGCAAGCTGTACCCCGCCGGCGCCACCACCAACAGCGACTTCGGCGTGACGGACGTTTCGAATATCGGGAAGGCGCTGGAGGCCATGGCGGCGTGCGGCCTCGTGCTGGAAGTGCACGGCGAGGTGACGCACGCGTCCGTGGACACGTTTGACCGCGAACGCGTGTTCCTGGACGAGGTGCTTCGCGGACTCGTGACGGGGCCGCGCGCGGCGAAGGGGCTGAAGGTGGTGATGGAGCACATCACCACGCAAGAAGCGGCGGAGTTTTGCGAGAGCCAAGACGAGAACGTCGCCGCGACCATCACGCCGCAGCACATCCTGTTCAACCGCAACGCCATGCTGGTGGGCGGGATCCGGCCGCACCTGTTCTGCCTGCCCATCCTGAAGCGAGAGAAACACCGAGAAGCCGTCGCGAACGCGGCGATGAGCGGCAACCCGAAATTTTTCCTCGGGACGGATTCCGCGCCGCATCCGCGAGGCGCGAAGGAGAGCGCGTGCGGATGCGCGGGCGTGTTTTCCGCGCACGCGGCGTTGCCCTTCTACGCCTCCGCGTTCGAAAAAGAAGGGAAACTCGACAAATTAGAGGGGTTCGCGTCGTTTCACGGCGCCGACTTTTACGGCGTCGCGCGCAACGCCGGCGCGGTGACGCTGCGAAAAGAGCCGTGGACCGTGCCGGAGTCGTACGCGTTCGGCGGCGACGTCGTGGTGCCCTTCTTCGCGGGCGAGACCGTGGACTGGCAGGTTGTGGAGGCGTGAACGAAGCGAGCGCTCACAAATCGGGCCGTGTTCCGTCAAAGGCGCGACGACGACTACCGCGAGTCACGTACGCGTATACGTAGCTACGCTCCTTTGTTATTATCAAACGTCGCATACGTAGTATCGTCCGTCGTCACATCATAGGGCGGCAAACTTGGTTTTGGGCGCTCCGTTGTCCTTGCAAAACTCGAGCGAGAGCGCCCAGAGCTTGTCGTTGGCGTCCCGCGCCCTCGCCTTGGGCGCGCACCGGTCCGGGCCGAAGCCGTGGCACAGCCTGGTCAGGAAGGGCATGCCCAGGTCGTACGCCAGCTTCTTGCTGAACGAAAACAGCGAGGACATGCGGATGCTGAAGGGCATGTACAACGCGCCGCGCGCGACGCCCTTCTCCGACGCGCACCGCACGGAGGTCATGGCGCCCTCTGCGGTGTCGAGCGCCAGCGCGCCGGCGACGGTGCGGAACACCACGTTGTAGTTGCGCCAGACGTCGGACGCGACAAACCCAGGATCGGCGGCGACGAACGTGACACGGTTTTCCGGCATCGCCGCGTCCAGCCTGCGCTGCGCGTCCATCGTGAACGCCAGGCACGCCAGTTTCGAAGCCGCGTAGTTCCCTTTCGTCTTGCTGGCGCCCCGCACGAAGTGTTGGTACTTGTTGGACGCGAACCATGTGGTGACGGAGGAGAGCGCCACGACGCGCGCGTCCGTCGATTTGAGCAACGCCGGCATGAGCAACGACGTCAACATGAAGTGCCCGAAGTAGTTGGTGCCCATGCAGATCTCGTACCCTTGCTTGGTGGTGGTCGGCCCTTTATACCCGCCCGTCGTGTTCAAACCCGCGTTGTTCACGAGCACGTCGAGTGTGTCGTGCTTTTTGAGGAACGCGGTCGCGAACGCCTTGATCGTGGGCGCGTCGCCGAGGTCTAGCGCCATGATCTCCGCGGACCCACCCGCGGCGGTCACCTCTGCCAGCGCGGGCTTGGCGCGCTCCTTGGAGCGGCACGCCATCACCACGTGCGCGCCCGCTTCGCACAGCATCTTCGCCGTCTTGAGCCCGATGCCGGTGTTGCATCCGGTCACCACGGCCACCTTTCCGGTCAGATCGACCGAGCAGCCGGTCTGGATGCCCATCGCGTGTGCGTGTGTGGTCGACGGCGGGCCGGGACGCGCGAGAGGAGGGAGGCAGGCCTGGGGGACGCGACTGCGGGGTCTGCGTGCGCGACTCGGGGGTCGTGCGAAGGGCAATGCCGCGGGGAACGGATCGAGCGAGCCACCGGCCGTCTCGTCGCCAGTGATTTCGATGAGCCAGTCCTCAAATGTCGCCTCGAAGTGCGAAGAGCCGACGACGCGGAACGAAAACCTCACAGATCTGTTACGTGCCCCTTCATCACAACGAACCGCGCGTCGCGAGCCTCGGCGCGCCCGCGACGGAGGTCGGCACCGCGTCTCTCGCTCGACGCGGATCGAAGAAGCAGAAGCGGGTCGCACTTCGCGCTCGCCGACGGATTCGAGCCCGGGCCGTGTGACCGCGCGACCGCGTGTGCGGATCGGATCTCGATCGGCGCGCGTCGGCGGTGGGCGATCTCGCGCGCACACGATGGCGGGCAAGCTCCACCTGTCGTACCCCCCAAACATCGCCAAAGTCACGGTGCAGAGGAAGCGCCTGAACGTTTTCGGCCAGGGGCTGTGGCACGTCCCGTTCCTGTTCCTGTACTTCTTCGCGCTGCGCGCGTGCGTCGAGACGAGCGGCAATCCGTACGCCGAGGCGCTCGCGCACCACCAAGCGAAGGGGTACGACCCCGCCGCGTTCGCCGCAAACGCCGCCGCGTCGAAGCAAAAGCCTCCCAAGGTCACCGATGACTGGGGCGGCGGCGTTAGCGTGGAAGACGACGGCTGGGGCGACCTCGAGGCTGACGACGAAGCCTCCGGTGGCGCGTCGACGACGGCGACCGCGGTGGTGACGGAGACGGCGACGGCGTCGGCGAAGGAAAAAAACGCGTCGGCGGACGTTTCCGACGAAAACGACAACGCGCAGATCACGTACGAGACCCCGCCCACTTTGCCCGCGTCTTGGCTCCCCGAGTTCTGGGCGGTGGCGTGGTTCAGCGCCCTCGCCACCGCGCACGTCTTGACGATGTTCGCGCAGCACTGGAGCGTCAAGTTCCGCGCGTTCGTGAATTATGCCGAGATGGACCGAATCGAGAAAGATTCGTTCCTGACGTTCGCGCCGGCGCCGCACCAGGGCAAAGCCGAGATCGTGCCTCTCCGGGCGCTCGACATCGCCGACGGCTCGTCTCCGAGCGGCACGCGCGTGATGCTGTGGACGGTGTTCCAGCGGCAGAGGTTCGAAGTGCGCATCCTGGAGCGCGACGAGCGGGCGGGCAAGACGAAAGCCGAGGTGCGCGAGGTGGCGACGCCCGTCGCGGAGCCACTAGCGTCGTACGCGCGCCCGACGCGGGGCTTGACGGCTTCTGCCGTGGCGTCGGCGCTGGCGCGCTACGGCGACAACTCGCTGCGCGTCCCGCTGCCGACGTTCTGGCGCGCGTACAAGGAGCAGCTCATGGGCCCCGTGACGGTGTTCCAAATCTTCACTACCCTGCTGTGGCTCCTGGACGAGTACTGGAAGTACGCGCTGTTCAGCGCGGCGTCGCTGATGATGTTCGAGGCGACCACGGCGTTTTCCAAAATCAAGAACGTGCGCACGTTACGGGGGATGGGGCAAGCCGCGATTTCCGTCTTCGTGCTGAGAGACGGCCGATGGGAACAGAGGTCGTCGGAACAGCTCGTCCCGGGCGACGTCGTGTCCGTGGCGCGCGCGCCGGGCGGGGGCGACCCCTCCGTGCCTTGCGACTGCCTCGTCCTGCGCGGCTCGGCGGTGGTCAACGAGGCGAGCCTCACCGGCGAGTCCGTGCCGCAGATGAAGGACGCGCTCAGCCAAGAAGCGGTGGCGTCCGGGCCGAAGACGCCGCTGGACATCGCGGGGGACCACAAGGTGAACGTGCTGTACTCGGGCACGACGCTCATGCAGCAATCCGCGGGCGAGGCGGGGTCGGGCGCCGCCGGGACGTCGATGCCAAAGACGCCGGACGGCGGGTGCCTGTGCTACGTGCTTCAGACGGGGTTCTCGAGCACGCAGGGCAAGCTGATGCGCATGATGGAGTTTTCCTCGGAACAAGTCACCGGCGACACGTACGAGACGCTGATTCTGCTGTTCATCCTGCTCGTGTTCGCGCTCGTCGCCTCCGGCAACGTGTTCGTGATGGGCATGAAGGACGGCAAGCGATCGCAGTACGAGCTCGTGTTGCGGTGCGTGCTCATCTTGACGTCGGTCGTGCCGCCCGAGCTCCCGATGCAGACCGCGATGGCGGTGAACACCGCGCTCATCGCGCTGATGCGCGCGTCGGTTTTCTGCACGGAGCCGTTCCGCGTGCCCATCTCTGGAAAGGTGGACACCTGCCTGTTCGACAAGACGGGCACCCTGACGAGCGACAAGCTGGTGGCGACGGGCGTCGTGACGCCTCTCGTCGCCGGCTCGGCGGACGACCCCGACTCGGGGAAGAACGTCACCGGCTACTCAAAGCTCACGGCGTGCCCGGAAGCCTCGAAGAGCGCGTCGCTTGTGATCGCCGGGTGCCACTCTTTGGTGCAGATCGAGGGCAAGACCTTCGGGGACCCGCTCGAGCAAGCCGCGCTCATGGGCGTGAAGTGGCGCTTCAACCCGAAGACGCAAACCGCGCTGCCAACCGAGGACTTCAAGGACCCGGCGCGGGACAAGGCCCTGGCGGAGGCCGAGGCGCGCCGCGCCGAGGTGGTCGCGCGCACGCCGCCCGGGAAGCCCCTTCCGCCGCCGGTGCCGAGGCCGGTGCCTCCCAAGCGCACGTGGCGCGGCTCGCCCTCGGTGAAGATCCTCGTGCGCAACCACTTCTCCTCCGCGCTGCAGCGCATGTCCACCGTGGCCGCCGTCTCTGCCGGCGGCGGCGCCCCCGGCGCCGTCTGGGTGTGCCTGAAGGGGTCGCCGGAGATGGTGGCGACGCTCCTGAGACACAAGCCGCGCGGCTACGACGCGGCGTACCGCGCGTTGGCGGAGGAGGGCATGCGCGTGATCGCGCTGGCGCACAGGCCGCTCAGCGAGGGCGAGTCCGCTCGCGCGCGCGACGCGACCCGCCCGCTGACGCGAGACGAGATGGAGCGCGACTTGATCTTCGACGGGTTTCTCGCCTTCGCGTGCGCGACGCGCGTGGACACGCCGGACGTGGTGCGCGCGCTCAAGGCGAGCTCGCACTCCGTGATGATGGCCACGGGCGACTCGGCGCTCACCGCGCTGCACGTCGCGAACGAGGTGGGCATCGCGTGCGGGGGGCTCGAGAACGCGCTCATGCTCGCGCCGATGGACGACGCGGACGGCGCGCGCGCCGGGGAGGGCCCGCGACTCGCCTGGATCTCCGCCAAGACGGACCCGGCGACGGAGAAGCCGACGCGCGTCGTTCCGTACGCCGCCGACGGGACGTCCATCCCGACGCTCGCGAAGACGCACTCGCTGTGCGTCACCGGCGAGACCCTGAACCTCGCGACGCGGACGGAGGAGTCGGGCGGCCTGTGGGACTTCCTGGACTCGGTGGTGATCTTCGCGCGCATGAGCCCGGACGACAAGGAGCGCGTCTTGAAGCGGCTGAAGCAGCAGGGGAGGCACACCTTCATGTGCGGCGACGGCGCCAACGACGTCGGCGCGCTCAAGCAGGCGCACGTCGGCGTCGCGCTGCTCAGCGGCTTCGGCGGCGCCAACACCAAGAAGCCCGCTTCCGGTCCCGGGGGCGACGGGAAGGACGAGAAGGGCGGCGCCTCCGCCGTCCCGACGCAGGCGCGAGCCGAGACGTTCCAGGAGAAGATGCGACGCGTGCAGGAGACGGCGGCGAAGGCGAAGGAGGAGAAGGCGCGGGAGAACGCCGCGCGCAAGCGCGACCAGGCGGAGCTCATGACGCTTCAGAAGCAGTGGTTCGACGAGGAGCTCGAGAAGCGCACGGCAGCGGGGGAGCAGTGGGCGCAGTTCAGCGCCATGAAGGCGGCGACGTCTCGCATGGTGGCGGAAACCAAGCGCCGCGCCGCCGAGCGCCAGCGCGCGCGGGGGGGCGCGATGCAGCAACCCGGGTTCGCGCAGATGATGCAGGAGATGGAGGGCGCCGAGGACATGGAGACGCCGCAGGTGAAGCTGGGCGACGCGTCCATGGCGGCGCCGTTCACGTCCCGGATCCCGTCCGTGCGGTCCGCGGTGGACATCATCCGCCAAGGGCGCTGCACGCTCGTCTCCGCGATCCAGATGCAGCAGGTGCTGGTGCTCTCGTGCCTCATCTCCGCGTACTCGCTGTCCGTGCTCTACCTGGACGGCATCCGTAGCTCGGACAACCAGATGATCGCCAGCGGATCGGCGCTCACCGCCGCGAGCCTGGCGTTTTCGTACGCGACCCCCGTGCACACGCTGTCGCCCGTGCGCCCGCTGCGCTCCATCTTCCACCCCGCGAACTTCCTGTCGCTCATCGGCCAGCTCGTCATCCACATCGGGTGCATGGTGTTCGCCGTGCGATTGGTAAAACACGCCACGGGCGAGGAAGCCGACTTCCCGGAGAACGTGCCCGTGGCAGTGGTGCCCGAGGCGATCGCCAAAAACGCCACTGAGGAGCAGCGCAGCATCTGGGACCAAGGCCCGCCGTTCACCCCGTCGCTCCTGAACACGGTGGTGTTCTTGGTGGAGACCGTGCAGAGGGTCTGCGTCATGCTGGTCAACTACAAGGGGCGCCCGCACATGATGGGCGCGATGGAGAACAAGACGCTGCTCGTGTCGCTCGCGTCCATGGTGGTGGGCGCCTTCGCGTGCGCCTTCGAGGTTTCGCCGTGGCTGAACAACTGGCTCCAGCTCGTGCCGATGCCCGACGACGCGTTCCGGTACAAGATTCTAGGCACATTGTTCGTCTCCGTCGCGGGCACGATCGCGTGGGACCAGGTGATGCTGTTGCTCTTCGCGCGGAAGATTCTCTTCGCGGCGTACGCGGACACTCTCCGAGCTCTGCCGCGGCCTCGGGACCTCGCCAAGCCGGCGAAGAAGTTCGCGTACGGATTGGCGGTGGCGTACCTGTACTTCCTGCACCCGGCGACCAAGGATAACGGCTTCGTGCTGGTGGGCGCGTTTTACCTCGCCAAGATCGTGCTCAAGTGAGTGTCGAGAGCGTCGAGAGCGTCGAGAGCGTGGGGTGTGGATTTTGAGCCGCGCGTCGCGCGCGTCGCGCGCGTCGCGCGAAGAAACGTCTGTTGTGTTTCGCGAAAGGAAATTCTGACGAAAACCGACATGTCTATCATCCGCCGGCGTCGCCGGGCCCGCCTCGACCGCGCGAGCTGGCGAGCTGGCTGCTCCCCTGCCCCTTCCTGCGTTTCCGCGGCTTCTTGCCCTTCATCATCCGCCGCACGTCGCGCCGCACTTCCTTGTACGTGCTCCGCACGCCCGCGCGCACCTCGGGCGAGGCGCCGCACGCCACGCCCAGGCAGAACCCGGCGACGACGCTCATGTAGAAGAGGCTTCGAAACAAGTCGCCGACGGGGCCGAGTCCGAAGCCCCGGCGCCTGTCTCCGTCCCCGCCACCGTCGTAGTCCCGCTTCCACTGGTCGGGCATCGGCCTGTCCCCGAACGGACGTTTCATCTTCTTCTCGATGAGCTCCGCGGCGATCTCGGGTCGCATCACGTCCACTTCCTCCGGCTCGAACTCGAGCTCCTCCACCAGCGTCGCGCGCATGGCGTTGGTGATCATGAACTGCACGGAAGCGCTCATGGTCGGCGCGAGTGTCGGGCGTCCGGCGTGGCCTGCGGTCGCACCTCGGCGCGAAACGAGGACGTAGCGCGTGCGGGTCGCGCAGCGGAGGTCTCACGCGGGATTGGGGTGTGCAGGCTGGAAGGCGCGGCGCACTCTGGGGGGCGGCGGTGATAGGTTTGCGTTGCGCTTTTTTTATTTTTATTTTTACGTCGCGCCGAAACGCGACGCGACGGACGCGAAATTTTCACTTGCCCCTCTTCCGACTTGACAGAGATTAGAAGAGATTTCCCCACTTCGCCCCGCGCAGTCACCCGAAGATGCCTCCGAGCGCGGGGAGCCGAAGTGAGCACTCGCACCACTCGGGGTACGACGACGATGAAACGCTGATGTTGGAGCAGGCAATGGACAAGGCGGACCGCGCGAGTAACCGCCTGGAGGTTCGTCACCACCGGACACGTCCGAGCGGACGAGTACATAAAAACGCGAGCGCGCGCGCGCGCCATTCTCGTCCCCCCTCGACGCCCCCCCCGCGCTTCTCCAGACCTCCTTCCACAGGACGCGCGAACCCGACGCCACCTCCGACTTTTTCTTCTCATCCGCGGATGTCGTTTCCGCTCGTCGTTCCCCTCTGACCCGCGCGCGTCTCCCCATCACCGCGCCCTCGCGTCCGCGCAGGCGATCCGCGCGCAGGCGCTCCGCGACGCCCGGGACGCCGAGGGCGGCGATTTCGCCTCGGCGCGGCGCGGCGGCGCGTCCCTGGCTTTTCCATTCGCGGGGCCCAAGGCGGACGCGCGCGAGATGGCCAGCCTGGTGGGCAAGCTCGAGCGATACGCGGAAGCGAAGACGGGAACGACGTCGACGACGTCGGCGAGACGAAACGACGGTTTCGCGTCGGGCGGGTCGAACGCGGCGCGCCGGGTCGCGGCGCGCGCCGGCGAGCGCGCGCCTTTTCACTCTCGAACCAACGCTCGCGGGGGCCCGAGCCCGTTCGGGAGCCACGCGGACGGCGCGCGCGGCGCGGCGCCGCGGGCGCAAAAGGCTGCGGCGGACAAATGGGGCGCGAGGAGGGGCGCGAACGCCGCGGCGTCGACGAGAAGAGGCGCCGCGCGCGACGAATCACCGAATTTCGTCACGGACGAAAACCGCGACGCGCGCGATCCGACGTACGCCAACTCGCTCGTCGGCGGGTGGGACGCCGGGTCGTCGCGTTGGGATGCCTCCTCGGTACCCGATTCCGACGTTCGGTCCGTGTACTCCGCGGCGCTGGAGGACAGCTTCGGCGGCGCGTACGCCCTGCCGGACGCGCCCGCGGACGAGGTGGCGCGCGTGGACGAGCGCGCGGGCGCGGCGGCGGAGAACCTCGAGAGGCACCGGGCGGCGCTCGAGCGCACCGTGTCGCGCATCGCGCGCGCGACGCGCGCGTCGGACGAAGCCGCGTCGTTGGAGACGGACGGCATGTTCACGGCGGGGAAGACCAAAACCGGGGTGGGCGTGATCGACTTCTTCGCCAGGGACCCCGTCGGGGCGGGGCCGGAGGGCTCGTTGGCGCGGTCCGCGAACGAGCGCGCCGATCGCTTTCGGCAAAACGCATCAAAACTCGGCGTCGCGGAACAGAAGAGCAAGTGGCTTTCGCCGGCGCCGGCGCGGCGCGCCGCCCGCGCCGCGGCGCCGCCGGAGGAGCCGTCGCCGATCGTGCGCATGCTGCGCTCGGTCTTCGGATGCGGGTGCGGGGGTCGGTGAACGCGTCGCGAAGACGAGCAACTCCGTCGCGTAGCTTCTAGTGTAGTGGTCACGTGCGCGAACAGCCGCCGCGTCGCTGGGCCGTCGCTCGTCGCGCGCGCGTCATTCTCTCGGTCCGGTCGTCTCAGATGTCTCGAGCGTCAAACGCGTCAAACGCGTCCGCCTTTGACTTTCAAACGAACGTGCCAAAAGTGGGTCGACGAGCGCCCGAAGCGCACACCGCGACGCGCACGGCCGTGCGCGCGCAGCAGTACCTCGGGCGCTCACTCGGGCGCGTCCGAATTTCCCTCCGCGCGGCGCGAACGGCGCGAACACCGCCCGGGGCGGACCTCCGCTCGGCTCGGAGCGCCATGCCGGCTGGCACGCGCATCCGCGTGGAGGGCGGGATCCCGAACGTGACGATGCCTTCGTTCGACAAGTCGTTCCGCCCGGGCAAGGTGAAGGAGATCATGGCGGAGGTCCTGAAGAGCCGGCTGGAGGGTTTGGAATACGACCCGGACAACTGCAGCACGTGGTGCCGCGAGATCTCGGACGAGGTGAAGCAAAGGCTGAAGCTGCTCGGGATGGAGAGGTTCAAGTGGGTGGTGCAGGTGGTCATCGGCGAGAGGAAGGGCGCCGGCGTGCAGATGGGTTGCCGGTGTTTCTGGGACCCGAAAACCGATAACGTCGCGGAGGAGAAGTACACGAACGAGTCCATCTTCGCCGTCGCGTTCGCCGCGGGGATATATCTGTATTAACAGAGACGCAACGAGCGAAGCCGCTTGAGTCAGACGCCGCGCTCGGAAATGAAAAATGTTTGGAAACGCGAAACGTCGCGCGCGGATTCGTCGTCGTCATCGTCGCGAAGAGTCCTGGTCGCCTTCCCCCAGAAACGACCGCACGCTTTCGTAGACCAGGAACGTCACGCCACTGCTCGGCAACGTGCGCAGCACGTTCGGGACCATGCCCTTGTACAGGCCCGACGCGCCTTCGCGGCGGACGATGTCGCGGAGCGAGCTCAAAAAGCCGTCGTACAGAGGCGCGCGCGCGGCGGCGGAGCCCGCGAGTTTCGGCGCGTTCGCGTCACGCGTCCCGACCGATCTCTGCTGCATGCGCGCGCGCACCACCTGCGAGGGGTACGTCACCGTGGATGCGAATAGCTTCGAGGCGACGCCCAGCCACGCGCATTCGAACGCCGAGGGGGGCACGGCGGCGGGTTCGTCGGAGACGTTTTCTTTTTCCTCCTTCGCCTTCGGTTTGGTTCGCCACAAGCGCAGGCGCTCGTACGCGGCAAACTGCAACGCGCCGTGCGACACCAGAAACACGCTCGGACCGAGACCTTTGTATAAGCCCGCGACGCCTTCGTTCCGCGCAATCTGCGCCAACGCATCGACGAACCCGCGGTACGGCCGGACGGCGGTCCCGCTCCGTGCGCGGCGCGTCTCCGGAGACGCGGCGTCTGTTTTTTTTTGCAGCTGCAACCTGGTCTTCACCACCCAGATGGGATTCGTCGCGATGCTCACCACCAGGCCCGCCTCAGCGGCGCTCGCCAGGTGCAGGTGGCTGGGCAGATGCTCGAGGTCGTGCTCGCGGCGGTACCGAGCCTTGGCGTTGTTGTAGCACGTGAAGTACACCCCCCAGGATACCGTGGACCCCACCACCGCGGGGACCAACCCCGCGTAGAAACCGCGCGCGCCTTCCTGGCGCGCGACCCTGCGGAACGCGTGCACGGTGCCGCGGTACGCCGCGGCGCGGCGGTCGACGCCGTCCTGCACCTGCAGACGCGTCTTTATGACGTCCAGCGGGTGCAGCGCGAGCACCGAAACCATCCCCGCGGCGGCTCCGGACGTCGCGTCGCGCCACCACCGCGCTTCCATCCCGCCGACGCGCGACACCGTCGTCATCGTCCCCGACGACGCCCCGCTCGTCGACGGCACACCGGACGACGTCCTCGACGACGTCCCGGACGCAGCCGCCATCCCGCCTCCCAGTTCGCGCCGCGGCCTCTCCACGCGCGCTCCGCAATGGCCCGGCCGCGCGGAGGGCGAAGGGAAACGCGGTGACCTCGTCGGTGAAAGTTTCAGCTTATCGGTCTGTCGGGGGTGTGAACGCGATTGTCGACTGTTCCCGAAAAACGCGACGAAGCGAATCCGCGCGTCGTCGCGCGCCTTCTCATTCTCACAAATCCCCTCCCTAAATCCCCTCAGACCACGCCAAACGACTTTTGGCGCGTTTCACCTCTTGCGCATGTTGACCCCCGCGCGCATCACCTCGTCCACCAGCAGGAGCTGCGTCGCGATCACCGGCGCGGAGTGCAGGATCTGCGCCTTGACGATGAAGTTGTCGTACACGCCGGCGACGGCGGGATCGAACGGCTCGCCGGTGGTGACGTCCAAACCAACCTTGTTCCCCTTCGCCACCTCGTCCGCCAGCGCGATGCACACGTCCTGCGCGTCGTACCCGCTGTTCTCGGCGAGCGTCTTGGGGATCACCAGCATCGCCTCCGCGAACGCCTCCACGCCGCGCTTCGCGCGGCCCTCCACGGCGCCGCGCGTCTCCTCCAGCAGGTGCGCCGAAAGCGCCGCCTCGAACGCGCCCGCTCCCGGCACGACGGCTCGGTCCGAGAGCACGTTCTTGACGGACCGAAGGCCGTCGCGTACGGCGTCCTTGAGCTGCGCGAGCGTGTGGTCGTTCGGGCCCTTGAGCAGGATCGTGCACGACTGCGGCGTTGCGACGTCCTCGACGAACGTGTACTTCTCCTCGCCGAGCACGTGCTCGTACACCTTCCCGGCGCGGCCGAGAATCTCCGGCGTGAACTCCTCCGGCGAGTTGGCGCAGACGCCGCCGCAGGAGAGGATCAGGCGCTCCATATTGCGCTTCTTCGCGCGGCGCAGGCCGAGGATGTTTTCCTTCGCGAGCATATCCAGCGAGATGGGGTCGATTCCCTTCTGCGTGATCACCACGAAGCCCTTGTCTGTGCCGTCGCACACCTTCTTCTTCAAAGCGATGACGGCGCGAACGACGTCGTCCGTGTACTCGCGCTCGGCAGCGACCATCCGCTCGCGCTGCTCGGCGTCGCTGTACATGAACGACGAGTTTACCTCGGACTTCTCGTACTCCAGGCTCACGTTACAGGTCAAGATGAACGCGTCCTCCACGTGCTTGGGCATGTCGGGGTGCCTCGAGCCGTGGTCCAGCACCAAGCCCTGCACCAGCCGCGTGTCGCTGTCCAGCTTGTGCTTCATGTGCATGATCTCCACCATGTGCAGGTCCACCGGCTCCTCCGGCTTCGCGATGCAGCACACGGCGTCCACCACGATGGCGGTGAACTTGTCCGCGAGCTCTTCGCGCAGCTTCGAGCGGAGCGCGGTCTTGGCGACGCACGTCAGCAGCTCCTTGTCGGGGTTCTCGATGCCCGCGCACGCGATCTTGTACGTCTCCAGGAAACGCACGGCGGCGGTTTTGGCGGCGTCGAACCCCTCCACGAGCACGCGCGGATGCAGCCCCTCGTTCAAGTACCGCTCCGCTTGCTTCAGGAGCTCGCCGATGATCAAAACAGTAGAGGACGTGCCGTCGCCTGTGATGTCGTCCTGCGCCACGGCTGTGCGCGCGATCATCACCGCGGTGGGGTTCTGGATCTGCATCTCCTTCAGGAGCACGTTGCCGTCCTGTATTTTTTTTTGGTGTTTCGGAAACGAGTCGACGGTCAGCGACGTCCTCGGGCGCACCAGACGGAACGACGCGAGCGGTGAAAAGGAGAGATCTGAAAACGAGCGCGTCGGTGGCGCCGATCGGGCGGCCGCGAGCGTACCTTGGTGAGCTTAAGGTCTGCGGGCGGACGCGCGGTAGGGGTGATGACGCGCCGGGGCGGAGAGCATGGCAGATGCGTGGGGAAAAGAGAGGGTCAGTGTCGCGCGAGTTGGGGTGCGACAAAGGTCAACATCTCGCGATCGCGCCTTAGAGGCGATCTTTTCAAACGGCGCGCGCGTTTCGGGGGCCGATCGCGACGCGGACAGGCCACGAGCGGTGGTCTTTCGAGACGGCTCGTGTGCGAGTGCTTC
>MDSV01171224.1_pt1 | contig 22394 bp, 23 predicted proteins | sample 810851 | NCBI WGS metagenome assembly MDSV01 (sample SAMN05326640, study PRJNA326480) | marine metagenome | isolation source: seawater | place: Atlantic Ocean: North East | collected 2012 | reverse complement strand
TGATGGTTTAAGTATAAATGAATTTCCACAAGCTATTGCTATCGGAAACATCCACATTGGAACCATAGCTGGAAAATTAAAAGGTGTAATACCAGCACATATTCCTAGAGGTTGTTTAAGGGACCATGAATCAATATTTGTGCCAACATTAAGAGAGTGTTCTCCTTTTAAAAGATGTGGAATACCACAGGCAAACTCAACAACTTCCAAACCTCTTATGACACTTCCCTTTGCATCATCTAATGTTTTACCATGCTCAATTGAAACTAATTTTGCTAAATCATCTAAATTTTTTTCAATTACATCTTTATACTTTGATAAAATTCTTGATCTTTTTAATGGAGTAACTTCAGACCATATTTTAAAAGCTTTTTTTGATGAGTCTAAAGCTGAATTGAAATCATTAAAATCAGAATTTATTACTTCTGCAATTACCTCACCCTTCGATGGATCGAAAACAGAAGATGTTTTTTTTGAAAAACTTGTACGTTTGCCATGAATATAATTTTCAATAATGTTCACTTGCCACTCCTATAAATTAAAATTAAATTTCTAATATAAATAAAAACTCCAAAAGTCTGCCCCAATATTATTACAGGATCTTTTCTGAATATAGCATAAATTAACAATCCAAAACCACCGAAAATGCTTAAATACCAAAAAACTATTGGTATTTCACTTCTACCTTTTTTTTCAGAATAGATCCATTGGACTACAAATCTTGATGCAAAGATAAATTGACCTGCAAATCCTATTGTAAGAAAAATAATTTCAATTTTTTCAAGAGAATTAAGATAATTTACCATTTTTTCTTTTTTTTAAATGTTTGTATACTCTATGCAAGTCTTTAATAGTCCAAAATAATCTAGAAATATTATTGTACTTTGAACTTCCTTTAAATCTTTTTCGATGCTTAACTTCAATAAATTTTGTTTTTAAACCATACCCCTTATAAAGTGCAGGTAAAAAACGATGAATACCATTAAAAAAAGGGAAGGAATTAAATATTTCTCTATCAAAAATTTTTAATGAACAACCTGTATCATCACAATCATCTTTTAAGATAAATTTTCTTACAACATTTGAAATCTTAGAAGCATAAACTTTACTTAAAGAGTCATTTCTTTGAGATCTAATACCCCCTACCAATGAAAAAGAGTCTTTTTCAATTAATTCAATTAAATTAATTATATCTTTTGGATCATTTTGGAGGTCCCCATCTATAGTTATAATATATTTATCATCTAAAAATTCATTGGCAGTTTTTAAACAAAAACTCTGCCCCATGTTATGTTTATGATGAAGTAAAATAATTTTGTTAGGAAAATTTTCAACTAATGTTTTAATTAATTCTTTAGATTGATCTTCACTACCATCATCAACAAAAACAATTTTATTAATTTTTTCATAAGAAAGAGATAATTTAATTTCATTAAACAAAGGCATAATAGATTCAGCTTCATTATATATAGGAACCACTAAACTAAAATTATTATTATTTTTCACAATTTTAGCTATATTATTATATTTAGTTAAAGTATAATAATTTTTTAAATGTTTTATAAAATTATTTAATCAAAATAATAATGAGATTTAATCAATTCATAGATAAATTTAAATTGATTGAAATACTGCTAATCTTGATTCCATTGTCTGCAATTAGTGGGCCGTTAATCCCTGATTTAGTTATGGTTTCATTTAGTTTGATGGGATTAAGATTATTATTTAAAAAAGAATATTATAGTAAATTTAAATTTATTTATTTTTTTTTTATTCTATTATGTTCTTATTTAATACTCAGGTCAGTTTTTTCAGATCACATAAAGTTGTCATTTGAAAGTTCATTATTTTATATAAGATACCCTCTCTTTGCTTTGGGTTTTGGTATTTTTTTATTTAAAAATATTAATAAAATTACTTACTTTATCTACGGAATTATTATTTCATTTGGATTAATTTTTTTTGATAGTATATTTCAATTTGCTACCGGTTTCAATTTATTAGGATTCCCAATTATAAATGTTGGCCGAATAAGTAGTTTTTTTAAAGACGAATTAGTTATGGGTTCGTTTATTAGTAGAACATTTCCTATACTAGTTTTTTCTTTGTTTTATCTATTTAATGAAAAAAAATATAGACTTTATTCATCTTTAACAGCGATTTTCTTAAGTGCTTTTATTTTAATATATATGTCAGGAGAAAGAACTGCTTTAGCAATCTTTTTGATAGGAAGTTTTCTTATAGCTATTTATATAAAAAATTTATGGAAAATTTTTTTAATAAGTGCATTTTTTACAATAATAGTAGCATTTATCATCAACATTTATTATCCGCACTTTAAAGGTCGTATTATTAATCATACAATTAGTCAACTAACACAAAGCACTTCACTCATAAATATATTCTCTAAAGGCCATCAAGAACATTTTAGATCAGCATATTTAATATATAAGCAAAATATAATATTTGGAAAAGGTCCCAAAACTTTTAGAGTTGAATGCCAAAAAGAAGAAAATAATCCTAAAGGATGCACAACACATCCTCATAATATAATTTTTCAACTTATGGCCGAAACTGGATTAATAGGTATAAGCTTTTTTTTAACAATATATTTTTTAATAATAAAGAATTTAATTAGTTTATTTTATAATACACATACAACTTTAAATACTTATAAATATCTCATGTTTACTTGTATCTTTATAAATTTTTTTCCATTAATACCCTCTGGAAATCTATTTAACAACTGGCTGAATTTTATATTCTATTTACCTCTATCTATTCTAGTTTTTATAAAATTGGCTGAATATAATAAATTAAAAAAAACATAGAAAAAAATAAAAAAAGAAATTGTGTATAAAAACAAAGTTAGAAAATCTCTTTCTTTAAGTTCTTTAATTTCAAAATTTATATTACACAATTTATAATATTCATTTTGTAATAATAAATAATCTAAATTAAAAGGAATAAAAAAAGATTTAGTTAATTCAGTTTTTCGATTTTCAATGGTAGAAATATAATTTAAAACTCCATATTCTGGGTATGAGTCAAATATATTATAAAAAAAATCAATTTTTTTATTATAATCTATATTAATTAAATTCATGATTGATAAAAATTTGATATTGTTACTTAATATTAATTTTTCTTGATGCATTTGATCTAAAATTTCATTGAATGTTTTTTTAGGTAGAGTAAGTTGATACTCATCAATAAAATTATCAGGCTCAAAAAAATAATTAATTTTAAATGGGTAAATTTCTTCATCACATATATCTAAATCTCTAAACATTTTTTTTTCATGAAGTTTAAAGTTATTAAATTTTACCTTAAAATTGACATTGGTTAATGTAGAATTAATAATAATACTTAATAATAAAGAAAAAAAAGATAAAATTATTAAAAAAAGAAATTTTTTTTTCATTAATTGGACTCAAAACAGTTAAGATATTGATCTATAATTTTGTCATAATTAAATTTTTTTGAAACTTCATACATACTTTTCGAATTAGAATTGAGTATAATTTTTTTGGAATAGACATCTTCTATAATTTTAACAATTGAATTAACATTCATTGGATCAAAATAATGAGATTTATTATCTGTATACTCAATATTACTAGTCATTGAACTGGACAAGACTGGCATACTTGATTTCATTGCTTCTAATAAAGACATTGAACCCGACTCACAGGTTGAGGGAAATATAAAAATATCATGATTGTTATGCAATTTAAATATATCTGTTCTATTTTTTTCATCTAGTAATATTATTTTTTTATTCCTAAGAAGTTCTTTTGTATAATCAGATTTATATATTGATTTTTTAATAGTATTAAAACTCCATTTACCAACACATGTAAGTGTAAAATTATAATTTTTTTTATATAATATCCAAAAAGCATTAATTAAATTTTGATGCATTTTATGAGGAGCGTAATTTGATACGTACAAAAAACTTATAGAATGATAATTGTATTTTTTCTCCATAAATTGTTGATTTTGAAAAGAGAAATTATTTATTACCTTGATTTTACTTGTATTTGATACATAATTTAAAAGCAGGTTTCTTGAATTAATTGATGGAGCAACTGTGTAATAACTATTTTGTACTGCTCTTAAGACTCGTTTTCTAATAAAAAATTGTCTAATTTTTTGTTTACTATAAAATTTATTTATTACAAATTTATCAATTGAAATATCATTTTGAGAAATAAATATTGTTCTTTTTTTTATATTATATGATGTTCCGGATACAACAAAATCAAACTTATTATAATTTTTTATAAAAAATAATTTTAAATATATATATTTTAATAAGAAGCTCTTTGGGGATTTAAAATATTGATGACTAATGCTTTTTAAATCATCAATTATTGCAGTGCTAATTATATTTATATTTATTCCAGGTCTTTGCTTAAATGAAAAAGATAGATCATATAAAAACGATGTACCACCACCATGTATACTAGAGCTAAAATCTATAAGAATATTTAAATTATTTTGATTATTTTTATTTTTAACTAATTTTAATTTTTTAAAAGAAATTATTGATATAATTGCTTTCAAATTGCCAAAAAATCTCTTTAACAAACTGCCATTAAATCCAAAAATAGATAATATTAAACTATATAATAGTCTGAGAAAAACCATTAAAAAAAATGACAAATAAGAAAGTTTATGTTTTTTTACAAAATAAAATCGATTCAAAACCTCATTAACTCCAAAATTGAAATCACTTCTATCTTTAAATTTTGTTTTTACAGATAATTTAGGTAAATAAAAAAGTGAGGCTATTTGATTTAGTGAAAAACTAAAATCCAAGTCTTCAAGATATCCATAATCTGAAAAGAATAAATCAAATTTTATTTGTTCATTAAGTTCAGCATCAACAATTAACATTCCAGTCGGTAACCAATCTACTTGTCTAGTTTTCTTGATTTTGTCATGTGGAGAATGCCAACCAGAAGATGAAATCTTGCCTGCATTGGATGGATATAAACCTAATGAATTAAATATTTTTAAAAAAAAAGGAACATTTCTAATAGTTGGCGTATCAATATTTTGATTAATTTTCACTCCAAAAGCTGCAATTTTTAATTTATCTTTATAAAAATTAGTAACTGCAATTATTTCATTATTTAATTTTTCAATGAATGTATCATCAAATTCTATATCATCATCTAAATATACAATCCATTTTGATTTGATATTATTTTTTTTATATATATTAAAACCTAAATTTCTTTTGTATGCAGTACCTTTTTCATAACTATGAAAATAGATAATTTGATCATTATTTATTTTTTTTAAACATTTAAAATTCAAATCAGAAAAAAATTTGTAAGAAGAGTCAATTATTATTAATTGATAATCTTTAAAAGTTTGCCTGCTAAATTGACTAATTAGTTTATCTAATAATTGAGTTCTATTGTGAGTGGGTATTATAAAAGTAATTTTCATTGATAATTTAGAATTTGATTATAAAAATTTTTTAAAACTTTAGAAACATTATCAATATTAAATTTTTTACTTTCCTCTAATGTTGATTTTGCATACTCAAGTCTATTCATTTTATTGTTTATTAAAAAAAATAATGCTTTAAATAATGAGGAATTAAATTCCTCTTTTGATTTTAAACTTATATATAAAGATTTCGCGTTACCTATCGCGTCTCTAAACCCTTGCAAAGGAGTCGTAATAATTGCACAATTACAACTCATGGCTTCAACTAATGATGTACTAGTCAAATCCTTTAGACTGGTTGAAATATAAATATCACTTTCTTCTAATAAAGAGATAGTTTCATCTCTTGAAACTTTACCTTTAAATTCAACATTTTCAATTTTATTATTTCTAACAAAGTTTTTTAGTGATTTAAATTCACTACCATTACCACAAATCACTAAATCAAATAAAATTTTTTTAAACTGCATCTCTTTTTTTACTTTTAAAAGAGAAATTAAATTTTTACCAGGTTCAATATCACCGATCCAAATAACCTTTACTTGTTTTTTTTCTTTTTTTAAAATTAATTGATTATTTTTACTTGTGTAACAAATTTCAGATAAAATAAATGAATCCTTTTTAAAGTATTTTTTAATTAAATTGTTTATATTATTGTGAGCAGAAATAACATGTACATTTTTTTTAGAATAAATATTTTTTAGTTTATATGAAAAATTTCTCTGAAAACTATTTAATATATTTCTTAATTTAAATAAAACTTTTCCTTTAATTGACATAAATTGAAAATAATTAATTGGCATATTTTCTATACCTCCCAAAGGGCCATTTATTATCGGAATATTTGAAATATATATTGGAAACCTATAACCCACATATGTTATTTTATGTATTAAGTCGTATTTTTCTTTTGACAGAATAGATTTTAATTCTTTAGTCACTTTCTTTTGCCATCTACTATAAGAATAAGCGATAACAAACCTAAGCAATGATGAACCTATTTTTGACCATAATGTAATTAAATATTTTTTTACTATATCTTCTTCTACATACAACCATTCAACATTTTTTAATTTTAAATTATCAAGTTTTGCTTTATTTGTTGAGGAGGTTATAACTAGGCATTTTGAAAATTTAGATATTGCTAATACATAATTATAGCCAACTCCCTCTTCAGAACCTCTGCTTGGATCACATGCATATGCAATTATTATTGTTTTCATTTTTTAAAAATACCAATAGAGATTATTTTATATAGAGAATATATACTTCTCTTCCACATTTTTCTTGGAGCAAAAAAACTCCTCCATAAAAATTCAATACCAAGCTTTCTAAAAATTAAAGGTGCTCTTTTTTCTAGATTAAAGTAAAAATTTATTGCAGCACCTACAGGTATGAAAATTGAGTTAGAAAAATGTTTAAAATAATGAGAAGCTATGACTTCTTGTTTTGGGGTCGAAATTGCAATAAAATTAAATTTATTTTTTGACTTTAAAATTTTTTTTGCTTCATTACAATTTTCAATATTATTGAAATCAATTAATCCAGGATCTATAATTTGAAAATTATTAAATTCTTTTTTTTTTAACTCAGAAGTCATAACATTTTTATTTCCTCCAAAAATTGTCATGCCAAGATTATTTAAAATTATATCATCTATAAGTAATTTCGAAACATCGGGTCCAGGGGATTTATTTGGAATTTTTTTGTTATATATAAAGAATAAAAATTGAACAAAAACACTATCACAAAATATATATTTTGCATTATCAACTGCAATTCTATATTTATTATTATATAAGTATTCAGCAATTCCATGCAATCCAATAAAAATTACATAATTATTTGAATTTAGATTGTATATTAAGTCTTTAGCAACTTTTGCCTTAACAAACTTAATTTTATTTATTATTTTTTTTATCTTCATAATAATTTTTTAAATAAATTATTGAGTTGATCAAAGTCAACCATATTACGAAATCTAAACTTACTATAGCAAATGAATTTTCTACTAAACTTCTTAAAGAAAAAAAGGGAAAGATTAGTATACAATAATTAAATATAAATAATTCTGTAAAATTTTTTTTGATAATAGAGTGATTAGAGATAAAATTAATTAAATTTATGAAAATACTAATCATATGAAATACAATAAATAACAAACCAATTAATCCTGCAGAAAGATACGAATATAAAAATAAATTTGAAATATTTAATTCTAATATATTTCTGTCTGCTTGCAGACCGTAACCAAATAATAGAGGATTTATATTTGTAATTGCATATAACCAGGACTCAAATCTTCCACTAGATTTTAAGATTAAATCTAGTCCTGAATAATCTCTAAATGATATTATCATCGATATATAGATTGCAATAGAAATCATAATTAAATTGAAAATAAATATTTTATATATTTTGATTTTATAAACAAATAAGTACGTATTAAATAAAATATAAAAACTAAATATTAAGCAAAATAAAGATCCTCTTGAATGTAATTTATATATATAATATGCAATTGGGATTAAAATAATAACAAGAAATATATTTTTTTTACTAACTTTAGTAATTTGTAATGAAGTAAGAAAAAGAGCAAATAATGTGAGCAAGATATAAGCTAGACTTCTTGAAAGTCCACTTGATCGAGGAATAATTATACCTTCGTATTTTGCATGTGTAATTATTCCATAATAAGTTTCAAAAGAAAATATTAAGTTTCTTGCTACATAAAAACTATAAGCTACAATTAAAAAAATAAAAAAATTACAAAAAATAATAGAATTTATTAAATAATTTTTTTTTTTTGAATAATGATTTAAATTAATTATCAGTACAATAAAAGTAATTAGAAACCACTCTAATGAGAGATTATAATATACTGACGAAATTAATGTGATAGCTAAATATAAAATTAGAAAAGTTTCAATATTAGTAAATTTTTCCTTAGGAAAAAAAAATATACAAAAAAATATACAAGTAGTAATTAAAAAAATCCATAAATAAAATTTTTCTTTATTATAAGAAAATAACTGATGATCTATACCTAAATAAATTAATGAAATTGAAAAAAAAATTACTGTAAAGCTTAATAAAATGTCATTTTTATTTTTGTAAAAAAAAACATTATTTATTTGTTTTATTAATTTCATCCGAAATCCATTTATATGTAATTGCTAACCCTTCCTCTAAAGGTGTTTTAGGTTTCCATCTTATTGCTTCATAAATCTTTGCGTTATCTGAGGTTCTTCCTGCAACACCTATAGGTCCCTTAATTGAATTAATTTTTAATTTTTTGTTTGCAATTTGTGAGACAATTTCAACCAATTCTATAATCGAAACTTTATGCTCTGAACCAATATTAAAAGGACCAATTGAGTCTGATCTCATAAGATTGACAGTTGCATTAATACAATCTTCAATAAACAAAAATGATCTTGTTTGTTTGCCAGTTCCCCAAATATCTATAAAATTTGAGTTTTTTGCTTGAGCTACTTTTCTACAAATTGCTGCAGGGGCTTTTTCTCTTCCATCATTCCAAGAACCTAAAGGACCGAAGATATTATGATATCTTGCAATTTTGACATTGATATTTTTATTTCTATTAAAAGCAAGATATAATCTTTCACTAAATAATTTTTCCCAACCATATTCACTATCTGGATCTGCCGGATATGCTGTATCTTCTTGGCATTTGGGGTTATCTGGATCAGTTTGATTGTATTCAGGATACATACACGCAGATGAGGAATAAAAAATTTTACCCAGAAAATTTAAAGAAACAAGCTCGTTTAAAATATTTAAGTTAATAGTTGCCGAATTGTGCATTATGTCTGCATCATTCTCACCTGTGAATACAAATCCAGCACCACCCATATCTGCTGCCAATTGATAAATTTCGTCATAATCATGTAGTTTAAGAATTTTTTTAACAGAAACTAAATCTCGAAGATCAAGTTGAAAAAATTCATCTGCTTGTGATTTTTCATATCTTGGAAGTTTTAAGTCAACTCCAACAACATAATTATTTTCTTTTTTTAAAAAACTTACGAGTGAGTGCCCTATAAAACCACCAGCACCACAAACTAATATCTTCATAAAATATCTCTATATTATTTTTTTATATTATTAAAGTTTAAATATAGCTAGTTACTAATAAATGAATTTTATCAATTTTCATAAAAAATCTTTGTAACTGTTAATTAAAGAATCACAAATATAATTAATATCGTTGTATGACAAATCAGGGTGTAGAGGGAGGGTTATCAATTCAGGATATATTTTTTCTGTAATGGGTAATCTAACATTATTCATTTTTTTAAAGTATGATAGCATATGATTTGGAAAATAATGTTTACCTGTTTCAATACCATACTCCATTAATCGATTTTTTAATCCATCAAAATTTTTTAAACCTAGAATTCTTATTGGATAAATGTGCGGTACAATATTATTATAATCTCTATCTAAAATACTAATAAACTCATTTTCTTTTAATATCTTATCGTACTCTTTACATAAATTCTGACGTTTAGAAGAAAGTTCAGCAAATCTGTTTAATTGAATTCTTCCTATTGATGCCATTATATTGCTCATATGATATCTCCATCCCTGTCTATCTACATCATACTTCCATTGTCTTTTATCTTTATATTTATGCTCAGATTCATTTTTTATTCCTAAAATTCTTGAATTTCGAATTCTTTTAAGAATTTTTTCATCTCCAGTTACTACGCAACCTCCTTCTCCACAAGTTATGTTTTTAATTCCATCAAAGCTAAAACAAGCTATGTCACTTTTTGTTCCAATAAGATTTTTATTATATTTAGAACCAAATGCATGTGCGGCATCTTCAATTACTCTTAATGAATACTTATTAGCTAGAGCATAAACAGCATTTAGATTGTCAGCATGACCTGAATAATGAACTGGCATAATTGCTTTAGTTTTGCTATTAATTTTTGCCTCGGCATCTTTTATACTGATTTGATATGAGTGTTCATCAACATCACATGGTATAGGTTTTGCTAGACATGCAGAAATAGCTTGAAAAGAAGATATATATGTTAACGAAGGGACAATAATTTCATCTCCCAATCCAATATCACATGACTCTATTGCTAGTTGCAATGCTGCAGTTCCGTTAACAACACAAACAACATTATTTTTAAAAAAGATTTCTAATTCTTTTTCAAACTCCCTAACCTCTCTTCCCATACCTAAATATTCATGATCTAAAATATTTAAGACTGCTTTTTTTTCTTCATCAGATATGCTACTTTTTGAAAGTCTTATCAAGTGATTACCAAATTTTCCAAGGGGCTTTCTCTTTTGAAAAAAGATCTTCTAACACTTTTTTATCCCTTACAGTATCCATACAATGCCAAAAACCTTCATGACGATAAGCCATTAACTCCCCCATACTAGCAGCTTTTTCTAGAGGCTCTCCTTCTAAAACAGTTTCATCACCTTCAATAAATTCAAAAAACTCTGGCTCAATTATAAAAAAACCTCCATTAATCCATCCTTGAGATGTTTGAGGTTTCTCCTTAAAAGCTTTTACAATATTATCATTAATATTTAATTCTCCAAATCTAGCTCCAGGATGCACTGTAGTTACAGTTACCATTTTTTTATGATTTTTATGAAATTCTAAAACTTTAGAAACATCAATATCTGCCAATCCATCACCGTAAGTGAGCATGAAAGTTTCATTTCCAATTATTGATTTTAATCTTTTTAATCTTCCTCCAGTCATTGTATTCAATCCAGTATCAACAAGAGAAACATTCCAATCTTCTATCTTTTTTTTAGTATTTTGTATTTTTCCTGATTTGATATTAATAGTAAAATCAGAATTTATTGAAGCATAATTTAAAAAGTAATGTTTAATTATTTCAGATTTATAACCAAGAGCTAAAATAAAATCATTAAATCCCCAAGCAGAATAAATTTTCATAATATGCCATAGAATTGGAAATTGGCCAATTTTAATCATTGGCTTAGGTAACAATTCAGTTTCTTCACCTAACCTTGTGCCAAAACCTCCTACAAGAATAACTACTTTCATAAATTTTTAAACCAATCATAATTAATATCAGAAATATCTTTTAACTCAATTTCATCTTTATCATGAATAATATCTGCAATATTTAATAAAATACTATTTGGCTTAGAAAATCCACAAAAGCCAAACCAAATTAAAGGAGGTATAGTAAGTCTAGAATATTTATTAATTCCAAGTAATTCCTCTCTAAATTTGTTTTCACCATCAAAAAAAACAAATTTAATTAGCCCTTGAGGAACTGTAATATTTAATTTCATTTTTTTATGCATTTTCCATGCTTTAATTGATTTGTAGTTTACAAAAGAAAAATATGCCTCACCAAATTTGCTGAAATTATGGTCAGTATGTTTCAAACAATGCAAAACACTTCCTTTGTTGGATTCTATTTTTTTTAAAGGTGTTATAATTACGTCATTTAAATTTGCCATATCTACTAATCTATCTTCATTTTAGCATCATCTAAAAAATTTTGTATTTGAGATATTGATAAATCAAGAATAGATTTGGGTTGATTATAAAAAGTTTTGTACCAAATCATTGTTTCGCTGATTGTTCTCTCAAACCCCCAAGTAGGTTTCCAATTTAGAATATGATTAGCTTTATCACAGTTTAGTTTTAATAAACCAGCTTCATTATAAGAATTTTTATTTAAATCAATTTTCCATTTAACTTTATCCCAATGTTTTTTCATTTCTTTTACAAGTTCATGTACTGAAAATTCATTCTCTGATTTAGGACCAAAATTAAATGGCTCACCATGTATAGATTTAGATTTATTTAAATAAGCAGCTAAGTTCATATAACCACTTAATGGTTCAAAAACATGCTGCCAAGGTCTTGTTGAGTTAGGATTTCTTAAAGATACAATCTTATTTGTTGACCATGCTCTTATACAATCCGGAATTATTCTATTTTCGGCCCAATCCCCTCCTCCTATTACATTCCCTGCACGACCTATTCCTAATCTTATTTTATCATTTTTGGAGTAGAAAGAATCTACATAAGATTTGATTGCGAATTCAGCGGCACCTTTAGAAGCACTATAAGGATCTGAGCCACCTAGCTTATCGGTTTCTCTATACCCCCAACTCCATTCCAAGTTTTCATAGCACTTGTCACTTGTAATCATAATGACAACACATTTATTTTTAATTTTTTTAAGTGAGTCTAAGACATTAATAGTACCTATGGCATTTGTCTGCCAAGTCTTTAAAGGATTTTTATATGAATAGTGAACCAAAGATTGAGCAGCTAAATGAAAGATAAAGTTTGGCTGAGTATTATTAATTATATTTGATATTTTTTCTGAGTTACAAATGTCTATTTTACGACTATCAATTCTTTGATTCAATTTAAGTATTTTATATAATGATGGTTTTGTAAAATTGTAATCGGATATTCCAGTTACCTTTGCACCTAATTGATTTAATATAAATGATAACCACGCCCCCTTAAAACCCGTATGGCCAGTTATAAGAACTTTTTTATTTTTAAATATATTTGAAGCTTTCAATGTATATAAATAATTATGTGTTCAGATTAATATGATTGAGTATACATATATATTAAAGTAAATCAATCATATGGTTTTTTTGCTATTGCCAAAATATATCGCCCTGAGTCTAAGATATCTTTCCCTAGATATAATTCTGCTTCCATAAGTTTCTTTTGCTCTTCATCAGTTAAATTTGATGGTTCACAAATATTATTATTAGGATCACCTTTTATCCCAGATAAATTTCCAATACCATACAATGACTCTAAAATAAGTTGTTTAGATTTTATCAATTGCTTTATTTCATCTGAGGTGTTCCAGGTGAATGTTCCTATGCCATTAAATATTTTTCCTTGCCTTTCATTTATTATCATTTGAAGTTTTGAAGTATCACTCATTTGTAAAGTATTTAAAAGATTATAATATTGAGATCTAAAAGAAATACATACTTTTCCTCCAGGTTTAAGCAAAGCTAAAATTTTATCAATATCAATCTGCCAATTTGGATAATAAAAAAGCACTTCAGTGATAATAATTAAATCTGCAGAGTTTGTTTTATGTTGATTTACAAAATCAAATATTTCTTGATTTTCAAAATTAATTCTATCAGAATAATTATTTTTAGATGCGAAATCTTTGGCATATTCTATTGCATATTTAGATAAATCACATGAGTATATTTTACCTTCATTAAAATGATCAGCTAATTTAAAGGAAAATCTACCTTGTCCACATCCTAAGTCGTATACTGTAACTTGTTTTTGTAAATCTTCAAGATGAGATTCTATAAATCTCCAATATTGATCAAGATAATATTTTTCATTTAAAGAGCTATGCATATTATATTTTCTTGTAGAGTCAATTACAGCTTTTTTATGACTATTGTTACTTTCAAAATATATAGAAAGAGATTGAAGAATTTTAGAAATTTTATGAAAGACTCTAGAAAAAAAAATTAATATATAATACATATTTCAGAATCTTTTATTAGAAATTTTAGTTGCAGGACTTTCTTTAATCCAATTAAAAGATTTTTTAGGTATACGCCATTTTTCACCATAAAGAAATTTAATCACTTCTTCATATTTTTTAGGAACTCTTATCATAACTCCACTAATATTAATATTTATAAAATCTAGAAGTAAATTCTTTGGTGTAGTATAACCAGCAGAAATTTGATAATTATTTTTTTTGAGATTTTTATATATTGCTTGTACAATAGGTCTAAATACTAATAAAATATAATAAAATAACTTTAATCTTCCTCTATAACCTAGATTTTCTGCTACTGATCTTAATAAAAATCTCCATCGTGGCTCTTTTGATACAAACCACTCTGAAAATGCTAGATTATTATTTTCATTAGCATGATATAAATTTATATCAACACGCTTACCATTACCTCTATTAAAAGTTATAAAATCATAGCCATCACCATCAGATACTAGATTAAAACCTTTTTTTTGAAAAAGATTAATTAATTCCTCTTTATTAGTTTCATCATACCATAAGCCAAAATCAATATCATGATCCCACTCAATTAATTTTTTATCTCTTATTAAACCGAGTAATGTTCCGTGACATGCCCAATAATTAATTGAATTATCTTCAAAAATTTTTAGAGATAATAAAAAATTTTGATCCATTACAATTTATATATAATTATTCAAAAATTATTTCCTTCGACAAACCAATCTAAGCAATACTGGATCGTCATTATCAGTTTTTGAAAAACCTCTACTTTCTTCAAAATAATCTATGTGAAAAAAATCCTGAATTTGTGATTTTAAAATCTTAGGATCTATAAATCTTCTATAATGAGATGTAATATATTCATGTTTACCTATCTTAGTACCTTTGCCATATAAATCATCATTAATTGTACGAACTTCTATAAATAAGTTTTTTAATTTTTTTAATTTAAATACATGTTTAAAAAAAAGTTTTTCTTCTTCATAATTTATTGCGTGTAAAGTGAAACGAGAATAAATGGAAAAACTTTTGGAATACAAACTATAATCAAAATTAGTAAAATTTCCTACAATGAACTTTAAATTTGTTTTTTGATTTATAATTTTTAATTTATTCTGCTCTATAGCATTTTCACTTTGCTCTACACCAATCGCAGGTATCGATTTACTAGAAAAAAAAATCGTATCTCTCCCATTGCCACATCCAATATCATAAATTGTTCCGTGGTCATTTAACTTGTATATATTTGAACAATATTTAGCAAAATCACTTGGATAATTACCAGGTGATTGATTTTTATAATATTCTTCCCAATAATTTTTATCCATACTAACTAATTTTTAAGGATTAAAGTAATTTGTAAAATTAAACATGTATGGATAAAAAGTATATATTAATTTTTATAAAATACACAAAAATAATAATTTATTGCAACATTGAAAAACTCATTTAACAAAATTTTTAAAGTATTTAAATAATTTTTGTTGAGTAAATTTGTTGTTCCTTGACCAGACATTACAAAACAATTTTCTTGCCTCCTGTACTTCTGTTTGAAACCACCAGGAGTCAATATCATCCCAAATATTTTCCAATTTAGTAATTAATGATTTTTTAGAAGTATGAAATATTCCTACGCTTTTTAAAAGATTAAAATATTCTCTTGAACTTTCTTTCATTTCCCAATGTTCAGGGTTCCAATAAATAATAGTTGGTATATTCCACGACAAAGTCTCAAGATAAGTAGTGGCATTGTATGTTCCTATAAAAATTCTTGAATTAGCGAGAGATTTTTTAATGTCTTGTGAAGGATTTTCTATTTTAATATTTGAACATTGATCATTAAATCTTTTTTCTTGTTCCCAACCCCAATCATGGAAATATAATCTTAATATAATATTTTCCTTAATATCCTGTCTTAATGAATTTATTAGTTCAATTTGATCTTTAATATAATTTTCTGTTTGACTTGAAATAGGTACTGAATAAAGATGATCGCTATATCGAGAAAAGTTACCAATAGCCATTAGTGCAGATTTATTTTTTAAATTTATAGGTTTTTTACTTAGAGTAAAATTTCCTATTGGTATGATATTAGAATATTTTTTGTCTTTATATCCCCATGATAACCAAAAATCAGAAGTTTTATATTGATGCTCTTCTGCAAAAGAAAATTTACACATTCCATGGAGTCCCCCATGTTGACCTATAACATATTTGGAGTTAACTTCTTTTTTATTAGCTGTCCATATTTTAAAAAAATCATCTGCTAAATATGCATTACTTGTAAATATTATTTTTGGTTTTTTTGGCCAATATACTTTATTAATTAATAAACTAATTTTATTAAATCCTTCTAAATATATTTTAGGTAAGTGATTTGGTATTAGAGTTTTTGCAATACCTTCAAAAGAATTTAAATCAACATCATCAAATTTAATTTTATTCCTCTTTTCAATGTTAAATGTAAAATCTTTATAATTCGGAGATACTGGAAAAAAAGGGAATTGACCTAATTTTAATTGAAGCCAAAACTCTTTTTTTAAATCCATATAAGTTGAATGAAAAAAATAATTAATTTTTGATCTATTAATTAAATAAGAAAAATAATTATAAAATAATTTTATTTTATGCTTAATAGAATTTTTATTTTGGATAGAGAATGATTGTAAATTTTTATTAACATATTCTATATTAATTTTATTTTTCCAAATAAGCTGGATCAATTCTCCATAAATATTTTCATTCCAAAAATCATCTCGAGATAAATTTATAAATTCCTGCATATTTTTTGGAGTAGTCAAAAAATTTTTATTTTTTATTAATTTTACATGTGTAATATTATATTCTTTAATCGTTTTACTTAACATAAACCATCTATCAAATAGAATTTGGACAAAATATCCAAGCCACGGACCTATAATTATTCTCCAATAATTTTCTGAAAAATTCTTATTATGTATGTAATTTAATTTAACACTTAATTCTTTAAGAAGAGTTTCATAAATATTATCAAGATATAAAAAATCACTGTAAAGTTTTTCTCTATTATCCCAGTGATAATGTGCAAGCTTATCTGAACTATTTTTTAAATTATTTTTACTATAGGGTATGCACCACTTTCCTAAAAAAACTTTATGTTCTTGATTATTTGGCCAAGTATCTTCAAGAGATGTTGTGACTAGAAATAGCTTCACCAAATACTTCTACCGCCATCCATAACAATATTCTGACCATTTAAATAACTAGAAGCATCTGAGCACAAAAATTGAATTGCTGATTGATATTCATCTAATTTAGCCATTCTATTTAATGGAATTAATTTAGATATTTTTTTTACAAATTCTTTATCTTGATTATTGTATACCCCTCCTGGTGAAAGAGCGTTACACCTAACACCTTTGTCTGCCCAATAAGTAGCTACATATTTTGTCATGCCTATTAATCCAGATTTGATAACAGAATATGAAATTGGTTTAAAAATTGTATTCAAATTTTCTTTATTACTATTAGATTTATAAATATTTTGATTTGGAGAAATTACAGATAAATCCGATGATATATTTAAAATCACACCCCCTAATCCATCCTTACTCATAGTTGAACCAAAAACTTTCGTACAAAGAAAAGATCCCATAAGACCTACATTCAAATCTAGATTCCATTGATCTATTGTAAAATCTTCAAGAGATGAAAAATTTTGAGTGTTTTTATTTTCAAACTTAGGATTTAAAGAGGCATTATTTATTAATATATCTATTCTTAGTGATAGTTCTTTAAATTTTTTTTCTGTATTCTGAATACTATCTAAATCTGTCACATCCATTATATGCATATTAATTTTAGATGTACTATATTTTTTTTGTAATTTTGCTTTAGTAAAAGAAAGATGTTCTTTGTCTATATCTGTTAAAATAATATTAGCACCATTTTGGAGAAGTGCTTCTGCATGCTGAGATCCTAATAAACCTGCAGAACCTGTTATTAATGCTGTCTTGTTTTCTAAATTAAATTTATTATTTTTCATATACCTCTAATTTGTCCTCCATCAACAATATTAATACTACCAGTTGTAAAATCTGATTTATCAGAAGATAAAAACAAAACAATGTCTGAAATATTTTTTGGTTCACCAAATTTATTAAGTGAAACTTCTTTTTTTATAAAATTTTTTGTTTGTTTTTCATTTTTTTTGATTTTATTTGACCAAGTAGATCCATCAAATAATATATTTCCTGGAGAAACTCCATTAATTCTTATTTTGAATTTTCCAAGTTCTTTCGAAGCTAATTTTATGTAGGTATTTATTGCATTTTTTGCTAAAGAATAAGTGATTGGAGCTCCTTCAATATATTCATGACCACATATAGAAGAGATGCATACAATTGATCCTTTTGTCTTGATTAAATCTTTCTTAAAAAAATTTATGGTATTAATAGTACTCCATAAATTAATTTCAAAAACTCTTTGCCATTCTCGAAAAGTTTCTGTTCCAATTGTTACTGACTTTCCACTTCCAACATTACATATCAAAATATCAGCCAATCCAACATTTTTTTTAAAATTTTTATAAATATCTTTTATTTCATTATATTTAGAAACATCACCTCTAATGGCATATAAATTTTTTGATCCTAATTCTTTAATAGTTGTCTTTATGTCTTTATTATTTCTACTATTGATTCCAACAATAGCTCCCTCGTTTATAAAATTTTTTGCAATATCTAAACCTATACCTCTTGTTGAACCAGTAATTAAAACTTTTTTATTCTCTAAATTTAATTTCATATTTCCTGTTCTAACTTTTTAATTAAATTAATTCCATCAATGATGATTTTCTTATGATCTTCATCTTTTGCCCTTGCTGCTTGCAAAATATAATTACCTTCGTATTTAAATTTTTTTAACAGTGAGAATATTTTTTTAAAATCCACATTTCCATCCCCAAGCGCAATTGTTGAACCATTAATTAAACGATCTTTAACATGAACATTGAGTATTCTAAAACCATAATTACTAAATTCTATATCAGGATTATAGTCAAGAGAGGCACTATTTCCCATATCGTAGTTAATTCCAAAAATTGTTGGATCAAATTTATTTATAAATCTTAGAACTTCTGCAGGTTTTTTATCCATCTCAAAAGCAATTTTTAGTCTTAAACTTTTAATTAATGGGGTATTAGTAATTAAAAAATTAGATAATTCATCTTCTTCAATTTGATTTCCAATACTACCTCCGTCGACTAACGGTATTACCATTATTTTTATATCAATTTTACTACATGCTTGAAGAATATTAATAAAGTCCTCTTTTAATTTTTTTTTTTTATTACCTTCATTTTTCCAAAAAGGTTCTTGCATAAAACAATCACCAGTTAAAGTTTCAATAATAATTGAATACTTATTTTTTAATTCAGTTATTAATTCATGACCCTTTGAGCTCATAATTGGATTTTCATATAGATTATCATGATCTAATGTCCATTCAATCAAATTAATATTTATATTTTTAGCTAATAAAAATTCATTTTTCCAATTTTGCCACGGGAACGATTGTATTTTTCCATTAATAATTGGAGAGAGTCTTCCCTGCATAAAACCAACTAGATTTGACATAAATTATTTTTCAGGTTTGTAAGCAATTGAAATTAACATAATTTCCTTTGAAAATCTTACCCACTTACTTTTGTTTTTTAAAAAATTTGGAGATAAAATTCTAGTAAACTCAGATAATAAAGATAAAATTTTATTTTTATGCCATAAAATGGGTAATTGTTTAAAGCGAGAAACTTCAACATCTTTAAAATTATGGATTAAGAAAATATCTTTTAATGATGTAATTGTAAAAGCAGTTCTGTGAGTATAATCCTCATAAAAATTGACATAATTATATTCCCAATCAGGAGTAAGGGTTAGCACCTTCCCATTTGGTTTAAGAACTCTTAATATTTCTTTTATTAATTTTTCAGGATAATAAAAATGCTCAATTACAGATTTAGAAAATACTACATCAAAATAATTATCATCATAGGGTAATTTTTCATTCTCTAAATCTGAAATTTTTAGTTTTGTTTTTGGAAAATAATTTTCTGCATGATTAAATTGATCAACACCAAAACAATTTAATCCACATTTTGAAAACCCGTCTAAGAATTCACCTCTTCCACAACCTATATCTAATAACTTTGAATTTGGATCTATAGAATAATATTCAGTTAAATATTTAGTTAAATCTGCTGGGTACTTTGTAAAAGGTTTATCATCTTCATTATATATAACACTTAGGTAATCTTTATTTTTTTTTTTCATTTTTTTATCGATCTATATTTTCAACTAATTCAATTAGAATACCTTCTGGTCCTTTTACATAAATAACTAATACTTTTCCATCTATTGATTTTTGTGGTGATGTTGTGAAGTTAATTCCAAAATTTTTAATTCTTTCTATTTGGTGCAATAAATTATCAACTGTTAAAGCAATATGAGTAAAACCTGTAGAAAAAGGCTCACCATCCCACCTCTTTTTATCTATGTGAGATTTGAAATGCAATAGTTCTAGCTTATTTCCATCCTGAGATTTTAATTTTACTGTAATGATATCTAGATTTTCAACTCCTATCATTTTATCTATATTATCACCATGTTCCTCCAATTTATTAATTATTGTAAAATCCATTACTTCAGTCCAAAACTTTATAGATTCCTCTAAATTATTTACAACTAAACCAACATGCCTTAGCTCTTTAATCATCGTAAATATTTTCTTTTATTGACTCCTCTAAAACTTCTAAGCCTTCTATAAGTGCCTCATTTGAAATTGTTAATGGTGGCCCAATTTTAATTGACTCTCTACCAGTATGAACAACTAAAAGACCTTTTTGCATACATTTTTCAGCAACTCTACTTGTGAATTCAGAGTCAGCTTCATCAGTAATTTCATTTTTAAAATTGATTGATGCTAAAAGCCCTTTGCCTTGTATTCTTGAAACTCTATCTGGATATTTTTTGTTAATTTCTCTTAATTTAGAGTGAAGTAGCTCTCCTTTAATTTGAGACTCATAAACCAAGTTTTTAGAGTTTATCTCATCTATAACTGCAATTCCAGCTGCACAAACTAATGGGTTAGCAGAATGTGTGCTACTCATATTTCCTACCTCTGGTAAATCCATCACCTCGCCTTTTCCCAATACTCCAGATAATGGGAGTCCGCCACCCATGGCTTTTCCAATACATATTAGATCTGGATTGACTTCATAATGTTCAAACCCAAAGTTCTTACCTGTTCTTCCAAATCCTGATTGCATTTCATCAAAAGCTAACAATATATTATTTTTAATACAAATTTTTTTAACTTCTTTTACCCAATCTTTAGGATAAAATATCGCCCCCCAACCTTGAAAAGTTTCAAGCATTATACCTGATATGTCTTTCTCTAAATCAATTCCATTTTGCTGTAACTTCATTAATGATGATTTCAAAAAATCTACTGGATCAATATTATTTAAATGCCACGGATATGGAAAGTCTATATGATGTATAAATTCATCTTTATATCCTATCCATTTATTTTGCGCTAAATTACTGCTTAACATTTGAGCGCCTAGTGTTCTACCATGCCAATTACCATCAATTGTAATGATTCCATTATTTCTTTTATTTTTTTTTTGACCATGCATTCTCATTAATTTAAATGCAGCTTCAGTTGCTTCTGTGCCAGCTGATAATAAAAAAGCTTTTTCAAAGTTATGTCCAGCAAATTTAATCAATAACTCTAAATATTCAGCTCTTAATTCATTGGCATATGAGTAACAACTAAATAGAGGATTATCTAAAGTTTTTTTTATTGCTTCAATCACTCTTGGATTAGAATGACCAACATTTGTTACAAAAATTGTTGAAGTAAAATCGATCCAGCAATTTCCAACTGAATCGAACACACTAAAATCTTTTGCTTTATCCCATACCAGAGGCAATTGACCATGCATTGACCTAGACTCAGTTTTTTTTAATCTTTCAAGAATTTTTTTTGTTCCATCTATTGGAATAGATGTTGAAATTTTTCTGTATTTAGTATTCACTTTTTTTACATCAACGGGCTCACTTGAAAATATAAAAGATGACATTTTATTTAAATAAATTATTAATTATTGATGGGGATTTGCTTACTTGATATTCTAAATAATTGAAATCAAATTCATCATCAATTTCTGTAATTTTTGGAGTCATAAATGGAATTACCTTACTGCCATGAAGGACTCCATTTTCCTCAATAAATTTTATAGATAAAACATCAATATATCCATTAGGTGTATAAGTAGGGGGAAATTTTTGTCTAGGATCATTATACAAGTCGATTGAGCTATCATTTTTACCTAATGCTTTTAAATAACCCAGA
>MDSV01156572.1_pt1 | contig 22401 bp, 11 predicted proteins | sample 810851 | NCBI WGS metagenome assembly MDSV01 (sample SAMN05326640, study PRJNA326480) | marine metagenome | isolation source: seawater | place: Atlantic Ocean: North East | collected 2012 | reverse complement strand
CCGCCGCGCGCGCCGTGGCGGCGGCGGGCGGCGGCGCGGAGGGCGAGACGCGTCTCGCTCGGCGCGAGTTTTTGACGACGGGGTTCTTCCTGGCGGGCGCCGGCGCGGCGGCGGCGGTTTACGGGTTCGGGCCGGAGGCGTTCAAGGCGCGCGTGGACAAGACCCGCGCGGTCGCTCGGCGGGCGCTCCACGAGCTCTCCGTGGGGCTCGACCGGAAACTGCGCGAGGCACGCGCGGCGGCGGTCGTCGCCCTCGAGACGTTTCGCTCGCGCGTCTCGCGCGTCCTCGACGCGTCCCGCGCGAACGCGTCGCGGGCGCTCATCGCCGCGGCGCCCGTCGCCGCGGACGTCGAGGCGGCGCTGCGGCGGTGCGCGCGCGACGTGCGCGAGGCGGTCGCGCCGGCGTGCCTGGCCCTCGCGAACGAGCTCGAGCCGCGCGTCGCGGCGGCGGCGAAGGCGGCGGCGGCGCGAGCCGAAGCCGCGCGGCGCGCGCTGCGAATCGCCGCGGCGGCGCTCGAAGCCGCCGTCGCGCGCGCTTTGGGGAAAGACGAACGCGGCGAGTGAGGTGGTGGGTGTTGGACGAACACAGCGCGTGCGCGTCTACGTAGCTACCAGTGGGCGTTCGTCGAAACGTTCGTGGTGTATACACACGACCTTCGTAGAAGAGAGATGGATCTGACGACGACGGCGCGTTCGCGTCGCGCGCCGTCGTCCGCGCCGGGTACCGTATCGCTCGACGACCTAAAAAAATCGCCCTCCACTTGGGCATCCGACAGTCGGACTTCGAGAAAAAAAAAACGACGTTCGACACGGGCGATCCCGTTCGCGTGATTCGCTCGCGCGCACCCCGTCGCGCCCTTGGTCGTTCCGATGGCCCCCGCGGAGGACGTGGACGCGTCCGCCACGCTCGCCGGTCGGCTCGGGGGGCTGGCGCTCGGCGCGGGCAAAACCCTCGGCGCCGTCGTCGGCGCGGGATACATCGGCGTGTGCGCTTTGGTGTACGTGTTCCAGCGGAAGCTGCAGTACTTCCCCACGCGGGACGCGCCGCCCGCGGTGAGCTCGCTGCCCGCGGTGTGCCGCGGCATCGAAGACTTCTCCGTGCGCACGGAGGACGGCGAGACCATCCGGGGCTGGTACTGGGCGCCCGTGCCCGGCGCGAAGCACGCGGACGTCACGCTGCTGCAGCTGCACGGCAACGCCGGATCGAGGCACAACCGCCTGTACTGGGCGCACCACATCCGCTCGAGGCTGGGCGTCGGCGTGGCGCTGCTGGACTACCGCGGCTACGGCGGGAGCACCGGGTCGGTCACGGAGAAGGGCATGATCCTGGACGGCGTCGCGGGCATCACCTGGGCGGCGACGCGCGCCAGGGAGACCAAATCCAAACTCGTGCTTCACCTGGAATCCATCGGCAGCGCGGCGGGCGTCGCCGCCGCCGCGCGGCTCGGGGACGCCGCCGGAGTGGACGGCATCGTCGTGGAGGGCGGCCTGAGCAGCTGCGTCGAGATCGCCGCGAAGCTGTTTTCGTTTCTCCCGGTGCGGACGCTGATGAAGGACCAGTGGGCGGGGACTACCGCGGCGGCGGCGGCGCTGAAACCAGAGCAGCCCTTCATGAGCATGCACGGCGACCGCGACGAGATCGTGCCCCTCTGGTGCGGGCGCCGGCTGTACGAGGCCGTGCGCGGCCGGAAGGTGTGGAAGGAGTTCAAGAAGGGGGGACACAACAACCTCATGGAGAAGCCGGGGTACTTCGAGGCGCTGGACGAGTTCTACGAGCAGTACGTCAAGGCGTGAAAGTTTGTTCGTTTCGGAGCCGTCGCGTCGAGGCGCGAAGAAAAAAACGACGTACATGGCGACGACGCTCGAGTCCCGTCCCGTCGCCGGCGACGAGGAGTCGTCATGTTTATATCGCATCACAAAAACACGCTTCGTCACGCGCTCTATAATATCGCGTCACACGCTCGCCGCGCTGGGTTCCTGCCCCGCCGTCGCCGCCAGCCGCCGCCTGGTCTCCGCGATGCCGAGCCTGAGGATCGCGTCGTCGCGCTCGCGAACCGCAGAAGCGGTTTCCCGCTTCGCCGCTTCGAACCGCTTCAGCTCCGCCGCGAGTTCCCACTTCAGGTACTCCGCCAGAGACGCCAAGTCGGCGCGTTTCTTCGCAAGCGCCGCCGAGGTTTTCGTCTCCGCCGCGGTCGACGTCTCCGCCGCGTCCGCGTCTCCGTCCGCCGCCGGAGAAGGCGCGCGCGGAATCGGCGCGGCCGGAATCGGCGCATCCAACCGCAAAGCCTCCCTCACCTCCCTGCGCCTCCGCTCGCGACGCGCGCGCGCCTCCTCCAAACGCACCTCGCGTCGCGCGCTCGCCACTTCTCTCGCGTACAGCGCCGCCTCCTCGGCTTCCGCCTCCAGGCGTCGCTCCTCGGCGGCGCGCGCCTCGGCGAGCGCCTCCGCCTCGAGCCGCGCCTGGCGCTCGGCGTCCCTGCGCAGCCGCCGCGAGGCTTCTCGCGCCTTGATCTCCGCCACCTCCGCGCGCGCCGCGCGCAGGCGCGCGGCGGGCGAGTCCCCGCCCGCCTCGAGGGCGCCTTCGCTCGGCGGCGCGCGTACGCGGACCAGAGCCTCGGCGTGCGCCCGTCGGAGCCGCGCCGCGCGTTCCGCCGACCCGGGGGGGGACGCCGTCCACGAAAACGTCCGTGAACGCGAAAACGCGTCCGACGCGTCTCCGTCGTCGGACTCGACCGAAGACTTTTCCGAGGAGGACGCGACCGAGCCGTACGGGCCCGAGCTTCTCCGCGCGCGCGGGGTTGTGAAAAAGTCGCGCGCGTTTTCGCGCGCGGTGTCACCGAGCGGGTGTGTTTCCGCCACATCAGTCACGCGTGCGTTCGGTGACGAACGGCGCGTCGCCGCGTCGAAGGGCGCCGCGAGCGCGGAAAAGTCGCCGGCGCGCGCGCGACTTTGACGCGTCGCGCGTCGCGTCTCGGAGAGCGTCGTTTTCCGTTCCGTCTCGCAGGCCCGCGATCGTTTCAGGCGCGCCTTCTCCGCCCACTTGTCCAGCGACCGGCGCGGCGTGTAGAGACGCGCCGCGAGCGACGGCGCCGCGTGCGCCGCGTGGCGCGGGACGAACGGGGTGGATCGCGAACGGTTTTCTTTTTCGTCCCCGGACGACGCCTCGCCGACGGGTTCCCGCGGACCGCGCTCCGGCGATATGTCCACGCGCGCGCTCGCGACGACGGAGACGGTCGAGCGGCGGCGGGCGGGGGGTGCTGTCGCGGGCCGAACGGCGGCGGGAACCGCGCCCGCGAAGAAGACGCGCGTTTGTCGCGCGGCGGGGGTTCTGATCGGGCTCGCCGGGGTTCGGTTCCCGACGGAAACCGTCGCCTCCTCCGGCGTCCTCTCGTCGTTTTCTTCTCGCGTCGGCGCACGGCTCGCCGCTGCGAAAGACGAAGACTTCCGGTCGACGCGCGCTCGGATCTCGATCGATCCGCGCTTTCGCGCGTCCGACCCCGCGTCGCTGGACGACGGCGTGGCGTACGGCGTCGCGGGGTCGTACGCGTAGGCTGAAGGCGTCGCCGCCGCCGACGGCGACGCGCAAGACGGGTCTCCGCCGCTCCCCCGTTCGTCCCAGCTCGCAGCCGAGCGCCAGCCCGGGCTCTTCGACGGCGCGCGCGCGAGGTACCCGCGCTTCTGCAGCGCCTCCAGCCGCCGCGCGCGCCCGTCGTACCCGCGCGTCGCGCTCGGCGGGCGCTCGCGCTGCACGACGAGGTAGAGCCACCGGAGCGCCTCGTCGCACGCGCGGTACACGCCGCGAGACACTTCCTTGACGTCCAGCGGCACGTCCAGGTCGAGGCGGTCGAGCGTGGCGCGCACCACCTCGAGGTTCCGGGCGCGGTCGTGTTCGTGCCTGGTGGCGAAGTCCAGACGGTACAGGGGCACGCGCGCGTCCGGATACGCCGCGTCGATGAGCTGCGCGAGCGCCACGCCGTCCGCGCAGCTCTCTACCTGAACGTAATCGACGCCGACCGTGCGGTTCACCCACCGCAACAGCTCCCTCCGGCCGACCGCGGCGAGCTCGCTCCGCCGGAACCGGGGCGCGCGCGGGGTTGGCGACGCAGACCACCGCGGCGCGCTCGGGTAACCGCCCGAGAGCCGCGACATCGCCTCCCCCAAGCGCCCACCAGCGCCCGCGCGTCCGCCAATGCACGGATTCTCGGCACCGCCAACATTTGGTTCGGACGCGAAGGGCGAACAAAGTGTTGGCATGCGATGACTCAAAAAGTTGCGTCGCCGCCGACAGCGCACCGCCGCCGCAGTTCGACGCGCTCACGCACGTCGGCTGGTCTGCGGTCGCAGGCGCGGTCTGCGGCAAGTCCGCGCGTTCGAGAGGTTCCAAGCGGCTCATCGCGCGATGTCGTACTGCGACGCCTGCGGCGATCTGTACCGGGTCGAGGCGGCGCACGGCGCGGCGGCGGCGAAGGGCACCGAGGGATTGGTCGCGACGTGCACGTCGTGCGGGAAGGGGGAGAACGTGATGACGGCGTTCCAGGGGGGCGTGACCGAGCGGTCGAGCGGGGGCGAGACGTTCCTGTTCAAGTTCGGCATCGAGCCTATGAACCCCGACGGGAGCAAGTTCGGGGCGGTCAAGGAGGTGACTCGCGAGCGCGCCGTGGTTGACGAGAAGTGCCCGAAGTGCTCGCACAAGGGGCTCAATTTCTACACGATGCAGCTCCGGTCGGTGGACGAGGGCCAGACCGTCTTCTACGAGTGCCCCAAATGCGGCCACACGTTCTCGCAGAATAACTAGACGCCCACATGCGCGGGGCGGTTCGTCTCGAGCCCTCTCCCGGGCGACGGCGATGCGGGCGCGCGAGACGACGTTTCGAAACGGCGGCGTAAGACGGTGTTTTTAGGTAGCCGCACCCGGTCTTTCATCAAGACAAAAAAATATGATAGGGGAAAAGACCTCCACTCTCACGTCGGTCCGGGCGGAGATCTCGCGCTCGCGTCCGCTTTAAACGACGGTCTCCTCAGTATCTTCGCGGACGCCCCCGCGGCGAGCGCGGCGTCCCGCACACCCGCGGCGGCAGCCGCGAGGATCGTGCGTCGGGCGTTCGCGCTGGGCCCAAAAGCCGACGCGCGTGCGGGTTCGAGGCCCGAGGGCGCGTCTGCGGACGCTTCGCGTGGCGACGGCGGCAAACGCGCGAGGCGAGCGTTTCGCGGCGCTTCGCGCATCAGCGCTTCAAACGCCGCGCGCTCGGCGAAGTCCACGACGGGAAACGTCCGCGAAGTGTCGTTTCCGTCACGCGCGGTGTGTGTCATCGCCGCGTCCGCGTCGGAACGACAGAGTCTCGCTTCGAACGCGTGTTTCTCCACCAGCGCCTTGAAACGCGCGCGCGTCGCGTGCTTATCCGCCTCGCGCTCGGCGAAGGACTTGCCCGCGCCGGCGCGCGCGGCGCGCGCGGCGCCTGACTGGGCGAAGCGTCGCTCGGCGGCGGAGACAGTGTCGTGTTCGAGGCTGGCGCGCGCGGCGCTCGGCTCTCGGGGCTCTTCTGGGAGCTCTTCGCCGTCCAGCTCGCGTTCGAGCGCGCGCTGGAAGTGCACGCGGTTCTCGACGAGGCGCGCGACGAGCTCGCGCGCCTCAGGGAAGAGCCGAGCGAAGTTGGCGTACAGAGGCGCCACCACGAACTCCATGAAGTTGATCTGGCTCATCGCCGCGTTCGTCGCGGCGGCGTCCATCATCGCAGACACCGGCATGCCTTTCGCCTTCTCCAGGTCGCCCTGCGCGAAGAACTCGCTCAAAACGCGGTTCGCCCACTTGCGATACGTCCGGAGGGGCTTCACCGGGTTGCCGATGTCCGCGGCGTGAAGGAGGACGCACAGGATGAACCGCCGGTCGTCCTCCTTCTGGTAGATGCAGTCCACGGCGACGCCGCGGCGCACGCGGCGCGTGTTCGCGTTGATGCCCTCGCTGTGCAGCTCGTAGAACACCTCCATCTGCGACACCATTCGGAAGTGATGCGACATGTCCGTGTGCAGCACGGCGGCGATGATCGTCGCGCGCGTCTCGCGGTACAGGTCGTCGTCCAGCAGCGCGAAGACGTTCGCTTCGTCCTCGCGATTTTCGCCATCGTCGCTCTCAGCGGCGTCGCCGTCGTCTCGCGCGACGTCGCGCGCGGCGCCCGTGTGCGACGCGTCGTTCGCGGCTCCTTCGCGCATCTGCCTGGTGCGGATCAGGTTGTACAGCGCGGCGACGTGCGCGTTCTCGAGCACGGACGAGTCGTTGTACACGGTGGCGAGCGGATCGCGCGTGTTGACCAAAAACGCGTTGCTCACGCCGGGGTGGTCCAGGTCGTGCGCCAGCGCCGCCACCATCAAAGAAAACTTCTCCGTCTGCGTGATGTGCGTGCGGGGCTCGGTGAGCACCACGTACCGGTACACCGTGTGCGTCACATCCACGGCGTGCTGGAAGTTGTGGTACGCGTTTCGTCGATATCCACCCTCGCAACGTTCCAGAAAGTGCCACAACGTCTTCGGCGAGCAGAAACCCTCGCTCGCGGCGGTCTCGGCGTCCAGCGAGGCGCGCGTTCTCTTTTTTCTATTTTGCGCGCGGGCCGTTTCCCCGTCGCCGTCGTCCAGGCGCAGCAGCCCGAGGCTGCCGAACATCATCAGCACGTACGCGCGCGCCTCCTCGCTGGACATCGCCAGCACGTCGAACGCCCACGTGTCGATGAGGCGGGGGTCCAGGGTCTCGGGGAGCGCCACCCCAGACGCGCGCGCCGCAGCCGCCGCAGCCGCCGCGCCCTGCGCGCGCGCGCGCGAGCGCGCGCGCGCCTGCCTCATCTGGAGCTCCGGGCCGGCCTTCAGGCCGGCGCTTCGGTCGTCCAGGAAGTCCTCGTCCTCGTCGTCCAGGTGGTGCTCGAAATCGAACGCCTCGACGTCGAACGTCGCAGGCGCCGTCGTCGCCGACGCGTCGAGAGACGGCGCTCGCGAATCCGCCTTATCGAGACGCGCGCGCTCGAAGCTCGGGGATCGACCGAGGTCGCGCGCGGCGCGCAGACGCGACGCGTCGGTCTCGACGCTCGGGTTCCGCGTGCCCGTCTCGATGCGGTCCGCGCCGTCTCGAGTCGAGACGCGAGACGCAGAGGCGCCGGCGGCGGCGTCGAAGGACCGGCTCAGCGATACCGGCGCGAGCGCGCGCGACGAGCGGCGCGACGCCGCCGGCGAACACCGACTCCGCGGCGGCGTCTCGACTCGCGACGCGCTACGACTCGAGAGACTCGGCTTACGCGTGCCCATCGGGGACCCTCCGGGTGTATTAATGTTTCTCGGCGGCGTGAGCGACCGCTCGAACGCGCGCGCGCCCGCGGACTTGGAGGAAGGCGTCGAGGTTTTGTCCTTCTTCGGGGTCTTGCCGTCGCCGCCGGCGTTCATGTCCATCAGCCACGCTCGGGTGTTTTCGTCGACGTTCTCGTCGTCCACGTACTCGCGGAACATGTGCGCGCCCTGCGCGTTCGAGCCCGCGACGTGGCGCACCAGGCGCGCCATCTTGTCGATCGCGGCTTCCATCGCGTCTAGGCCGTCGCCCGAGTCCGCCGTGTGCGGGTCCTTCTTCCCGTTCCGCGTCTCGCCGCCGCCGCCTCCGGAGGAGGACTCGAACGTCACGAACAGCGCGTCCATGTTCTTCTTGATGTTCCCGAAGATGCGCTCCAGGGGCGCGACCACAAGCTTCGTCGTGACCATCGTGAGCAGCGCGCTGACCAGCACCAGCTCCACGATCACGAACACCACCATCCCGATGTTGAGCATCGCCGTCCACTTGTTGACGAGCGCGATGTCCAGCTCCAGCGCCACGCAAGGGACCGAAGCGGCGACGTCTCGGGCCGAAGGCCCGTCGCCGCCGGAGGCGTCGAGGGACGAGAAGAACGCCTCCGCCCCGCAGTCCCCGCTGGAGAGCACCAGGCGGTCCGTCGACCGCGGCGACCTCGGGTACGTCTCCGTCCACTGCCAGACGTTCCCGGCGAACGCCAGCGCGACGGGTTTGCGTTCCGACTGCGAGAAGAACTCGAAGAAGCCGCCGGCGACGGCGTCGGCGACGCGCGCCGACGGCGCGAAGTCCTCCGCCGCCGCCGCCGCAAGACTGGAGTGGTACGCCGCGGGGATGGTATCCGAGTCGTCCCACAGCAACAGAGGCGCCGCTAAGATCGTGAGCAACACCACCACCGCGACGCTTTTGCTCATGGACGCGTCCAAGTCGGCGGCGATCTTCCCGGTGGACGTGTGCCCGCGCCTCGCGTGGGCCGCTCGCGTGCGCGAGTTTCGCAGACTCGCCGTCCACGGCCTGAGCAGGCGGAGCGCGGCGACGGAGCGCACGAACCGCACGAGGCGCGCGCCGTCCTTGCTGGCCCTCGCGCCGAACTTGGCCGCACGCGAGACGCGCAGCGTCGTGCCGATCTCGGCGCCGTCGGGGAGCCACCCCTCGCTGAGAAACGGCACGTCCGCGACGAGCGAAAACGTGCCCAACGCGTCCATGAAAAAGTAAAAGGACCACGGGTAGCCGTCGCGGCAGGCGCAGTTCAGCGCGAGCTCCGCGGAGAAGACGATCAGCGCGCCCAGCATGGTCCACGCGACGGGCGCGTCCACGGCGTCCGGCGCGGAAACGAACGCCACCGCGTCCGTCAGGAACAGCGCCACGAGCAACACGAGGAACAGGAACGTCTGCGGCGCCGCGGAGTCCAGGAAGCGCACCGCGCGCCTCCTGAGACGCGATCTGGATTTTTTCCCGGCGGTCCACCACCCCGCGCGTTCCGAGCGCGCCCCCCGCGACGATCGTCGTTCCGACCGTCGTTCCGACGTCGACCCGTGACCACCATCGCCTGCCGAACTCGCCTCCGCGCCGTGATCGCTCGCGCGACCGCGCCAGACCGCGTCGCCGTCGTCGTCGTCGTCGTCGTCCGCGCGCGCCAGATCCGAGGCCGCGCCGAGCGAGGCGTCCGAGCGCAGGCTCCTGCTTCGGTCGAGCCGGGGCGGGAACGGCCGCCGCGGGAACGTCGGGCTCTTCCCGAGGACGGGCAGGTCTGAGGAAAATCTGGCGCAGTCGGGGGACGGCGCGGTGAACGGCGCAGACGCCGGCGCGTCGTCGGGGACCACCTTGACGACGAGCGTTTCTTGCGCCATTTAAGGATGTCTCGTCGGTGCCTGTCCAAATCCAAGACGCGCCCCGCGTTCCCGTGCGGCCCCCGCGCGGCGAAAGAACGACGACCGCGGGGACGAGTCGAGCGCGTCCGTGAAAAGTCACCAGCGATCGCGTCCGCGCGCGTGTGTCTCGCGGCCCACACCTTCGCGCGCGTCGCGGTGTGCGGCCGAGACCGAACGGGACCGCCGGAACACCAATCGGCGGGTTCGCGGTCGTTTTCTCGGAGACACCCGGAAGTGAACAGTCTGTGGGACCAGGCAGGGACTGTGGGAGACGAATGGTTTCTTTTCCGAGTCGCGGGAAGACGGTTTCGCCAGTCTCTCGCGTCTCACGGGAACTTGGGTAAGATCTCCAGCGCCACCTTCTGCACGCCCGGGAACTCGTCGCACGTGTACACCACCTCGAACGAATCGTCCGCTCTTCTGCGCCTCAGCACCTGCCACGGCCCGGGGTACGCGCGGAACAGCACCGCCGGGTTGGAGCCCTTGAAGTTTGAGATCCAGTACACCCCCTCGAACTCCCGCGCGAACTCCCGCAACGGGCCCATCTCGCCCGCGTTCCAGAACGGCGGGTAGTAGTTGGACCGCGTGCGTTCCAACTCGCCGTTGCACGCGATCACCGGCCGACGCGTCGCCGCGTCCGCCATCCGCTCGCCGTCGTAAAGCTCCTTCGTCCGCACCAGCTCGGAGACGTTCAGACTCGGGTACGCGACGACGAAGGCGGTGTCGCGCTTCTCGCCCTTCGTCTGCGCCGCCACGCGGTCGCTCAGGGACACGCGCTTGTTGAGCACTTTGTCCAAACCGGAGACGCTCAGGAAATCGGGCGCCTCCAGGAAATCCACCCCGCCCGGCCAGTCCGCGAACGCGGCTTTCGTCTGCGCGTTGTCCGGCGGCCGCACGCCGTCCGGCGTGTTCGCCGCGCCCGTCAACGCGATGTTGCGCTCGACCGGGTCGGGGAAAAACACGCGCGTCGTGTCGCCGGTCTTGTTCCGCTCGAACTGCGCGCAGACGCCGCGCAAGTGCGCGGTCGTCAGGTTGTTCTCCACGTTGCCCTCCACGTCCCCGGGGACGGTATCGAGCCCGCCTGGGGGGAACTGGAGCTCCATCAGAGGCACGCCGTCGTCCAGCGCCGCCTGTAACGCCTTCTGGCACTGCGCGATCATCTGGTCGTAGTCTTTCGGAAACGGCACCAGACTTCGATCCTTCACATCTCCGTCGGGGCGACCGCCTGACGACGCGGCGCCGCGGCCGAACAGCGCGACGCGCGCGGACGAGCCGTGAGGGTAGGCGCGCGAGCGCCCGAGATCCGGCACCATCGCGCGCCGGCGCGGCTTGCCGAGACGCGGCACACCCGCAGTGCCGCGCGCGGCCGGCGACGTGAGCTGAGCTGTCGTCGCCATCGCGCTGTGTGGAGTGCCGGCCGTCGCCGAGATTCGCGAGTCAAAAGTTTCAATGTGCCAGCGACATGTCCGAAGCCAGTGAGAAGGCAGTCTCAAAAGTTGCACAAAGTTTGTAACCTCCGAGAGAAGCGTTCTTCGCGCACATCCGCTAGGCGCAGCGGCACGTGAGCCAAGACAGCGCTCGTTCGAACGGACCCCGCGCAGTCGCGAGACCCTTGCTGACCCGCTTAAGGTGCGCGAACACGCATTGCGCGTTCGCTCGAGCCGCAGACCCGCGTTTCCGGCGCGCGCGACACGGCGAAAGAAATCCGAACGCTGCCATGTCGGCAGACTTCATCTCGTCCTCCGCTCGTGATCGCTGACCCACACCCCCGACCCCATCGCCCCGCAGTCGCTCGCGAGCCGAAATGGGCGTCACCGACGACTACCTTCCCCTCGGAGGTGCGCACTCAGACCACTCGGAAGGCCTCTCTCCCCATTCCTCGGACCCCGTGCGTCCACCGCGCGTCCCGCGGGAGGCTCAACACCCTCCCACTTTCGCGCGAGCCATTCACGTCCAATCGCTCGGCGTCGGCGCCCCTCGCCGCCGTCTCCCCGTCTGACCCGCGGCTCCCTCCCGTCTGAAACGCGGCTCGCATCGAACACGCGAAACGACAGGCGACTCGCCCGTGACCGCCGGCGAGAAACGCGCCCCGGCGGCGGCGTCCGTGGCGCTGGGCGCGCTGCTCTTCTGCAGCGCGTCGCTGAACGTCGCGCAGTTCGCCCGCGCGCGCGCCGCCGGCGGGGACCCTTCCGTCGCCTCCGCGCTCGGCCAGGGGTACGCACCGCGGGTGCAGCCGCTCCTGGGCAACGGCAACTGCGCCGCCGGGACGATGCACGCGTGCGTCCAGGCGGGCGCGGCGGCGGGGCTCGGGATGGCGCCGGTGGCGCCCGCCGCGGCCGACGCGGCGGCGGACGTGGCCTCGGTGGCCCGCGCGGACGTCGACGGCGTGGACTCGTTCGTGGAGGCGGGGATGGTTCCCGGACGCAACGCGCAGACCGCCGCGAGCGGCGGCGCGCGGTACTGCCGCAAGGACACGTGGTTGCTTTCGTGCCTCTTCTACAAGGCGGATATTAACGACGAGCTCACGGACTGGCGGAGCGTCAAGGCGGAGTGCGACCGCGAGCCGCTGTGCGACGGCGTGAACAAGTACTGGACCTCGGACCTGTGGCATATCTCCAGCAGCGGCGAGGCGCCCGGATGCGACGAGAGCCTGATGGACGGGTACGGCACGGACGCCAGCGCGTTCTACAAGGAGGGCAGCCCGGGGTGGAACGCGTACACCGCGGACAACTCGTGCCACGAGGTGGACGAGTGGGGCAACCCGTTGCCGTAGCGGAGACACGACGTAGATCTGTCGGTGCGCGTGTGCGTGCGCGTTCGTGCGATACCGGACTGGGAGAGGCGCGTATCTGTCGTCGTTAGGCGAGGCGTTCGGAGAAGGCGTTGTCGCGATGAGAGACTTTGTCCTCAGTGGATGGTAAAAATTGTAACAATCGTATATGCGTATGCAGTCAGATAATTTTGGGTGGTGAAAAAGTTTTTGTTCGTTCCTTTGGCCTGTTCGGAGGTGAGTCCAAAGCGCGCTGTGGTTTGTCCGCTCGAGACGCGCTCGACGTGCAGAAAGCCGGTCGCGCGTTCGCGATCGCCGAGAACCCGCGTACCGCTACCGAGACGCACGATGGTACGCGCGCGCGATCGTCTCCTCCGACGACCGCGAGCATCGCGTCGAGGCCCGACCGTCGTTTTCCGAGGCACACGCGCGCGAAATGTGTTCGGTCCCGCTCGCGGGCCGCGGAGCGTGATTTCCCGTGCTGCGTCGCGCGCACGCTGCTAACCCCCTTTCCCCAACCCCTCTCGCGCCCGCAGGTTGTCCTCGCCGCGTCCGTGGTGACTAAGGGCGGTAAAGGTACGTCCGACGCCCGCGTTTTCGCGTTTGTCGCGTCGCGAGACGCGCGCCGCGGCGTCTCCGGGCGCGTCTCTCCAATCATCCCTAAATTGCAACCGAACGCGCGTGCTGACGCCCTCGCCCTCGCGTTCCGATCACGACAGCCCTCGTGTCGCGGCAATTCGTGCCGATGACGCGCATCCGCATCGAGGGTCTCCTCGCGGCGTTCCCCAAGCTCGTGGGCACGGGCAAGCAGCACACGTACGTTGAGACGGAGAACGTGCGGTACGTGTACCAGCCCCTTGAGCAGGGCACCATGTTCCTGCTGCTGGTGACGAACAAGCAGAGCAACATCCTGGAGGATCTTGACATCCTGCGCTTGCTGAGCAAGGTGCTTCCGGAGTACACGCAACAGCAGACGGACGAAGAGGGCATCTCGCGGCACGCGTTCGACCTGATCTTCGCGTTCGACGAGGTCATCTCGCTGGGGCACAAGGAGAACGTCACCATGTCGCAGGTGAAGACGTTCACCGAGATGGAGAGCCACGAGGAGAAGCTGCACAAGATGATCATCCAGAGCAAGATCAACGACACCAAGGACGTCATGAAGCGCAAGGCGATGGAGATTGACAAGTTCAAGGTGGATAGACACGGCGGCGGCCGCGGGGGCGGCGGCATGGGCGGCGGGGGGATGGGCGGCGTCGGCGTCTCCGGGGGGTTCGAATCCGGCCGAGGCGACGGATTCGACGATGGCTTCGACGCGCGCGGCGGCGCCGGCGGGTACGGCGGCTCCGCGGGCGACTTCGGGGGCGCGCGCGGCGGTTCCTCCGCGCGCGATGCCACGGCTCGACCCGCGGGCCCCTCGAAGGGCCTCGTGCTCGGCGGCAAGGGCAAGCAGAACAAGTTCCTGGAGAGCCTGCGCGCGGAGGGCGAGGCGGTTGAGCTGGAGCCCTCCGGCCGCGCGAGCGCGAGCGCCGGCGCGGCGGGCCCGACGGGCGCGCCGTCGGTGCCGCGGGAGGGCGTGTCCCTTCAGATCGAGGAGAAGATCACGTGCTCGCTGAAGAAGGACGGCGGGCTGGAGAGCATGGAGCTGCAGGGCACGATGATGCTGGAGATCAAGGGGGGGGAGGAGGATGCGTTTATCCGCGTCGCCGTCGCGACGGGCGCGAACGAGGGGTTCCAGTTCAAGACGCACCCCAACATCGACAAAGCCGCGCACGCCGCGGAGGGCGTGCTCGGGCTGAAGGACCCCACGCGGCCGTTCCCCACGGGCTCGCCGCTGGGCATCCTGAAGTGGCGGTACCAGACGCGCGACGAGTCCAAGGTGCCTCTGTCCATCAACTGCTGGCCGAGCGTGAGCGGCGGCGAGAGCTTCGTGTCGATCGAGTACGAGGCGACGGACGCGTTCGACCTGCACAACGTGGTGATCAGCATCCCTCTGCCGCCGCTGCGCGACCCGCCGCGGGTGAACCAGGTGGACGGCGACTTCACCTACGACAGCCGGAGGCACGTGCTGAACTGGGAGGTGCAGATGATAGACAAGAGCAACCGGAACGGGTCCATGGAATTCGTGGTGCCCGCGACGGATGGGGACAACTTCTTCCCCATCGACGTCGACTTCTCCTCCAACGCCACGCTCTGCGACGTCAAGGTGGACACGGTGACGCGCACCACCGACGGCGGCGCCGTGAAGTTCTTCGGCGAGTCCAAGCTCGTGTGCGACGGGTACAGCGTCGTTTGACGCCGGGAAAAGGGGCTGTGAGAGAGGAGGCGCGTAGACGAAGCCGCGACGCGCGAAACGTACGTCCGACGACTACCGCATTATTAACCTTCTCTTTTCTTTCGCGTTAAGCCCCCGCTGTCGCGCGCGCGTCGTCTCGCGCGTCGTCTCGCGCGTCGTCTCGCGCGACGCCACCTGCGCATATACGCATCCGACCGCTACCGATCGCTACCGTTTTTTCCGTTTGCGAGCGCCCACCCGTGCGTCGCACTCGGCGGCGCGCAGCGCGGCGGCCAAGACGGCCATCTCCGCGGCGCGCAGCGTCTCGGCGGCTTCCGCGCCCACCGCGCCGCCCCCCGCCGGCGCGGCGACGCGAGGGGCGTTTTTTTTTTCTCGCCGCCGCGCCTCCGCTCCGCCTTCCGGCTCTTCCCCCCCGTACGCCTCGAGCCTCAGCCGCAGCACGTCCGCAAGCGCCGCGCGCACCTCGCGCGACTCCGAGGTCGGGTCGTCTTCCTCCCCCTCGCGCCGGCGCGCGCGCGCCAGCAGCGCCAGGAGCGCGTCCTCGACGACGCCGTCCGGCGCGATTTCGAAGTATCCCTCCTCGTCGAGGTCCAGGCCAACGGACTTCGCGGCGGCGCGCGTCGCGTCGACGCCGAGCGCGCGCTCGACCAGCGCGACGTCCAGGCCGACCGTGCAGTGCGCGTTTTCGCGCTCGCAGAAGCCGTACTTGTGGAGCAGAGACGCGTTGTTTTGCGTGCCGAACGTGTTGAAAAGCTCCGCGCCCGCGCCGACGGCGACGCGCGCGCGCATCTCGAGCGCGCCCGCCACCGGCGCGTCGTACGGATCGATCGCGTCCGATTCGCTCTCGGCGTCCGATTCGCTCTCGGCATCCGATTCGCTCTCGGCGTCCGATTCGCTCTCGGCGTCCGACTCGACGTCCGCCCCGAACACGCGCACGCTTTCGGCGTCCGTCCGGTGGTTGAACAGATCTGCCACCGGCACGAGCGCCTCGCCGAAGACGTCGCCGATGAAAAATGCGCGCGAAGCCGCCAACGACGCGGCTTCGAGGTACCGCTCGAAACCCGAATCGGCCTTCACGTTTTCGTCACCGCTCTCTCGGCTCGCGGTGCCGTACACTTTCGGATCGAACACCTCCGGACACGACACGCACAGCCCCCGGACGACGTGCTCGTCGTAATCCTCGCGCAGCGACGCGGCGTCCGCGGCGACGTGCGCGGCGAGCTCCGTGCCCCGCAGCGCGCGTAACGCGCTCGGGGGCCAGAACATCGGTAACGTGCGCTCGCCTCGGTCGGGGAGCACGGCGAAGTACCCGTGCCACTTGCTCTGTTCCCGTAACGACCGCTCGTGCATGATGGCGATGTTCAGCGCGAGGCCGCCGCCCAGCCCCTCCGCCCGGAGCTGCGGCGCGCACGACGACGTTCGCGCGCTGAGGCAGGCGCTCTTCGGGATGGACCGAACCACCACGTCGCCCTCCGCGACGTCTCGCCGCGCGAACACGGCGTAGTGGTACCGGTTCTGGTTCGCCGAGGAGCCGTCCACGAACGCGCGAATCTCCAGCGCCTGAGCGCGCGGTGACAGTCGGATCGGAGGAACGCGAGGGTGTCGACGGTGAGCGGACTCGAGCGGCGACGACGCCGGGTACCGCCGACGAAAAGCCAACGCGCGAGCGGCGGAGCGGGGCATCGCGGAATGCGCGCGACACGCGACGTACCTCTTTGTCGTACTCGACACCATGCGCGTCACACCACTCGTTGAACGTCTGGAGCGCCTTCTGCCCCTCCGCGAGGGACATAGCCACCGAGGTGGGGCGCGGCGGCGCTAAGAGGGACGCGACGCGCGCGCTGTGGAAACAGAAGACTTCGTTGTCGAAACTGCCCGAAATGCGTCGATTTCGCCCGCCAGACGTTTGCCCCGGAAGACAACTGACGAATGACGTGAGCCACAGGCTTTGTCTTGATTTCCAAGTGCAAGAGTCGTCGTACCGTCACTCCACTCCACGCCCGACACACGATGGGTTTCTGCGCGCTCAACGGTCTGTTCTGGGTCTCCGCCGCCGGCTGGGTCGGGGGCATGGCCATGGCGCCTCCTACGGCGCGCGCGGAGACGGCGCACGCTAGGTTCATGGCGAAGCGACGCGCGCAGGTGCGATGACTCCCGCGCACCACGACGCAACAATAGAAACTTCGGCCTTCGAGCGATCGGGCCTTGCCACGCGCGACCGGCGCTCGCATCACGAAGATGCGTGTCATCGCGTCCGCGCGTTGGCTCCGACACAACGCACGAACCACTGTCGCGCCCATCGCGGTACTCGTCCCCGGTCACGTATCCTGACCTCCGCCCTCCCCTCTCGTCTTCGCTATCCGTGATACCTATACGTGTTATCCAAACGTCACGCGCAGGCTGCCATCGCCGCGGATGAGGCGGCGCGCGCCGCGAAAGCCGCCCAGGGCGGCAAGAAGAAGTAAGCGAGAATAGTCGTGAAGACGAGGGAGAGTCGTCGCGAGCGCGTCGGCGGAGTCGCCGTGCCGGGCGCCTCGAGTTGAAAAGCGCGCGCGGTGCGAGAGTCGAAGGCGCGAGTCGCGTTCGCGTTCGATGTGTTGAAAACGAGAAAACGTGCGCCAACCTCTCCGCGCTCCCGCGCCGACGCCGCGACGCGGAAATCTACCCTCCCGCTTCGTCCCCTGCCTTCTCGCCCGCCGTTCACATGGTGAGGTCCATGATGGCGGAGACGATGTCGCCGTCGTTGCCCTTGAGCGCGTTCACAGCCTTGCCGCGGGACACGCCGGCTTGGGTCATGACGAGCTCGATGTCCTTCGGCTCCACGCCGGTCTCGTCGACCTCGCCCTCGTCCTCCTCCTCGATCTTCGCCTTGGGCGCCTCCACGGAGGGCATCTCCGCGTTGAACTGCTGCGCGGCAGCCTGCGCGGCGGCGGAGAGGTCCTCGATCTTCGCCTCACCGAAAATCACGTGCGTGTCCGAGTTGGGGTGCTTGTACACGTCGGGCTTAGCCACCACGAAGAGGATGTTCTTGCTCTTCTTGATCGTGACGCGCGAGACGTTGGGGACGGGCTTCAGGCCGAGCTTCAGAATCGCCTTGCGGCTCTTCTTCTCGCTGCGGGACTGCTTGGAGCCACCTGCGAGGAAGCGAAGGCAGGGGACGAAGAGAGACGGGTCGGGGCTTCGGGGTCAGTTCGAGGAGGACGAAAAAACCGACGATCGTCTTCCAAGACGAGCACCCCCTGAGACAGACGGTCCGATCGCCTCGCGCGAGCGCACGAGACGTCTTCGGTTCGCGCGCCTCGCCGGTCGGTCCTCGCGGCATCGAGCGTGACGTCGGTGGCAACCGCATCACGCGGACTCGAGCGTCGATTGCGCCCGCGCGCGTGAGGAGCAGACGTCGGAGGCACGACCCGCGAGCGTCTCCTTCACCCGCGCGCGTGGTCATCATCGACCCTAACCCTCGTTGTTGACAGTTGCCAGAGGCGCTCGTTCGGGTGCGGGCGCGCGCGCGTTTCGGGACGTACCCTCTTCCTCATCGCCGTCGGAATCTTCCTCCTCACCCTCGTCGTCGTCGTTGATCTCCTGTTCGTGAAAAGCGGAGGCGTGTCGGTCAGCTTCGCGTTCGGGAGCGATGGATGCCCCTCGCGTGAAAGGCGTGAGTGAAAAACCCTAAACGATTTTCTCAGTGGCGCACGCCGGAAACCGCGCGTGGGGAGGCGGCCGACGGGACGTTCGGGTGCGCACCTCGACGGTGGGCTCGTGCTCCGTAGTGGCGGCCATCTTGATGGGTTGTCGTGCGTTCCTCCCTGCGGACGTGCGCAAACGTGAAAGGGATGAGGGACCGGGATGCGAGCGGCTTTCGCGTCGATTTCCAAGCACAAAGAAAGCAGCGTGTACACTTCACCAGTAAGTGGTCTAACATATAAAACAGTCTCTAATATCTGCAAATACAGTCATCGTGTGAAGCTCAGGCTCACAAAATGTGCAAGAGAGCGGAAGAGAATGTTGTAACGCCGCGTCGTTTTTGCTCGTGGCGCAGTGCCGCTTGGCGGCGGCGATGCCTCGCGCGCAGCGCGAGGTGGTGCGCCCAGAGGAGCGCGCCGGCGGAGACGCGGATAAATACTACGACCGCGGGGTCACCGAGGCGTACACTGAGCTGAACGTCCGGACGCAAGGCGAGCTCACGGCGAGATGCCTCGACATGTTGGGCCTCGAGGGCGACGCCCGCGGTGCGGTGCTCCTGGATATCGGGTGCGGCTCCGGCTTGAGCGGCGAGACCCTGACGCGCCACGGCTACCGCGCGTGGTTGGGGATCGACGCCAGCGCGGCGATGCTGGAGCGCGCGACGCGTGGCCGAAGCGCTCCGAAGCGCACCGCCGACGAAAAAGAACCGCCCGCCGACGAAGAGGGGGAGAGCGTCGAGGGGTGCGGAAAAATCGAAGATCCGCCGGCGCGCGGCGCGGTGCTTCGCGGGGACTTCTCGCAGGGCCTGCCTTTCCGCGCCGGCGCGTTCGACGGGTGCGTCTCCGTCTCCGCCGTGCAGTGGCTCTGCGCGGGGACCAAGTCAGAGGACGAAGCGGGGAAGCAGAACGAAGACTCGGCGGCGTCTCGTCGCGAGAATCTACGTCGGTTCTTCGCGTGCCTTCGTTTCGCGTTGCGGCCGGGCGCGCGCGCCGCGCTGCAGGTGTACCCGAGGACGGTCCTCGAGACCGGGGCGTTCGAGGCGGCGGTCGCGCGCACGGAACACCTGAGCGGCACGGCCGTCGTCGCGTTCCCGCACGAAAACGCGAGCAAGAAGCTGTTCGTGTGCGCGCTTCGCGACGACGCCGACGCCGACGCTGACGCGTCGAGAGCTCGAAGAAGCGCTCCGCCGACGGAGAAAGAAACGGGACGTCCCGCGTTTCTTCCGCCGCGGTGTCTCCTGGCGTGGCCGCACGCGGCGACGTGCGAAGTTGCGTGGCACGACTACCTGCGCGCGCGCGTCGCGAACGCGGGCGTGACGAGAACGACGCACGGCGGCGAGCGCGAAGACGCGGGCGAGCGAGGAAGCGAAAAACAAAAACACTTGACGAAGCGCGCGACGCGCGCTCGGTCCGATCGCGAGCACGTCGCGGCGCAGCGGCGCGCGCTGCGGTCGCTGCGGCGCGCGCGCGTCGCGGCGTACGCGGCGTACGCGTCGCGCACAGAAGAGCGACACGCACGACACGGCACTGAAGAATCGAGCGTCGAGATGTTGGCGCCGTTCGACGCCGTGGTGGACGGCGTGGTCACCGAGACGGTCGACGCGGAGGAGCGCGTCGTGCGCGACGGAAGCTTGTGTCCGTGCGCGCGCGTCGGCGTCGTCGCGCGCGCGAGAGTCGTTTCCGAGCCCGGCGCCGCGAGCTCCGGAGCTCGCGCCGCCCAGAAACCGAGACCGAGACCCGACAGAGACGGTCGCGACAAACCGCCGCGTCTGGAAGACCCGCTGCGCCTGACCGCGTTGGGCGCGCCGCGGAGCGTCGAGACTTTGAACGCGACGTCGCGCGCGTCTGGCGTCGCGACGCGAGTGGCGTTCCAGGAGTTTGTCCTCGAGACGTCGTTCGGCGACTTCGGCGTGTTCGCCGTGGAGGCGGAGGAGCGAACGAAGCGCGACGCGCAGGGCGAAGAGGGCGAGAGGTGGTCCGAGCGGCACGCCGGTTCCACGGTTTTGAGCCGCGCGCGCGCCGCGCTCGGCGCGCGCCTGGGAAGCGCGGGCTCGATGGTGTGCGCCGCGGTCCTGTCGAGGTCGAGCGACGCCGAGACGCGCGGAGGCGCGCCGGAGAAGGAAGAGTCGCAGGCGTGGATTTTGTGGTGGCCTTCGCGCGACGTGGGGGGTAAGTCCACTGAACCCCACGCCGGGTTCGGCGAGACGAGCGGTTTACGCCAGAGCGTCCGCGACGCGTTTTCCGAAGCTTCCTTTTCGGATGAGACGGGTACGTAGCACCTAGCTCGTGTTCGCGTGAGAACGCGATCCGCGCGAAAAAACGCGCGGGTCGCGCGTAGACACCACGCATCGCGAAGAACGCCCACGTCTGATTGTAATTCAAGCCGCGCTACACGCCGGCGGCGACGGCGGACTGACTCGTCTTCTCGGCGGCCTCGCGCGGTTTTCTCCCCGCGAAGAGCAGACACAAAGTCATGAGCGAGAAGCACATCATCAGGAAACTCGGTTCGTCTGCGTTCCCCGCGAACGCCAAGCACACCGCGACCAAAACGTTGAGAGGCACGCGGAACACCGAGGTCATCGTCGCGCGCAGGTGGTTGGGCACGAGCTCGGCGCGCGCCACCGCCATCGCCGGCCAGTAGAGCCCGAGCCCAAACTCGAACGCGCAGAACGAAAACAGCGCCGCGGCGTACCCGTCCGGCGACGCCAGCAGCGGCACCGCGAACGCCGCCGCTGAGCCGGTGAACACCAGCCGCAGCGTGCGTCGGAAAGGCACGCGGTCGCCGATCAACGCGAAGAGCTGCGAGCCCGCCATCTTGCACGCCATGAACAACGAAAACACCAAGCCGTGCGGCACTTCCGGCTCCGGCCTTCCGGCTCCCGAACTCGCGAGCCCCAGATCACGCCGCCGCTCCAGTGCGGGCGTCCACACGAAAACGAACACGTGCAACGCGGCTTCGTACAGCGAGTTCATCGACCCCAGCGAGAGCAACGCGGGTTCCGCGAGGACCATCCGAGCCGCGCGAAACACGCCCTCGATTTCTCGTTCCGCCGGCGGAGACTTTTCTGGTGCGCCGCTTCCCCCTTCCCGCGTCTCCGCCTCCGCCCCCGTCTCGGTCTCCGCCGACTCCCGCCGCCCCGCCTCTGACCACCACGTCTTCGCGCCCAGCGCGCACGCGAACAGGGACACTGCGCCGACGTCGAATGCGGGTGCGTACCTGTTCCCCCCGAGCGCCGTCGTCCACCCGTCCGGCGCGACCACGACGGCGTTCCCCGCGATTCCCGCCGCCACCGCGGACACGGCGTTGAAGAAGGTCGCCGTGGAGAAGAGCTGCACGAGGTACCTCCGGTCGATACGCATGCGGTCCGCCTCCGTGATGGCCCAGCTCTCGAACGACGAGAACAAGAGCGAGTACGCGACGCCGCTCAGCACGCGGCTGACGAGCAAGACGGCGAGGTTCGACCACCGCATGGCGACGCACGCGATCCCGTAGCTCACGCCGTACAGCATCACCAGCTTTCTATGTCCGTGCTGATCGCCCAGCGCTGCGACGTAGGTGCCCAGGGTCGCGCTCGCGAAGTACCCGAGCACGAAGATGTACCCGATGTTCGCCATCTCGAACCCGTGCTCGCGGTACAGCGCGTAAAGGTAGGCGCCCTGGATCCAGTCGCCGAACGTGCCGAGCGCGTACACCGTGTTGTACCGCCGCCGCAGCCGCACGAACGCGACGTGGTCGCCGGCGCCATGCTTCACCGCGCCACGGCGCGCCATGAACGCCTGCATCACCACGCAGACCCCGCACGCCACTACCAGCGCCACCAGCTCGAGCCCGGGCGCGTCCGACGCGATGCGGGCGCCCGCGCTCGCCCCGGAGACCTCCTCCAAGAGGTCGCGACGCGACACCATCGTCGCGGCGCACGGGTCCAAAACCCTCGTCGACGCCGATGCGCACTCGCCCAACCTCGCAGCCGTCGCGCGGCGCCGCGTCGACCGCCACCCGCGCGCACGTCCGCGCGCGCGGAGGAATAAGAGAACGAGCGACTGCAGCAACTCTCTGGGGCGATAATGGAAATCGGCTTTTGGGCATTCCAGCGTCCAGGCTCACAACCTCGAAATGGGTCCGGCGCGGCAGAACGGGCGTTTGTAACGGTTTCTGGTTCGTGAACGAAGAAAAAAAAAAAACCAGAACGAACACGATCGGTGGGGGCTGGAAAGCGAGGGCGCGCGCGACGGGTGCGTGGTGTGAAGCGATTGCCTCTTCTCTTATAAATCAGGGCCCGTGGTCATGGAAAAAACCCGCACTGTTGAGATACAGGGAAAACTCGCACGTGCCTCATGTTCACCAAACGGTCGTCGTGCTTACGCACACCGCTTAGTAGAAGCCGAAGCCGGAGGCGGCGTTGGTCAGGACGTTGGCGTGGACGGGGTCCGCGACGTGCGCCTGCCAGTTGGCGATGGGGCCCTCCT
>MDSV01218456.1_pt1 | contig 22406 bp, 15 predicted proteins | sample 810851 | NCBI WGS metagenome assembly MDSV01 (sample SAMN05326640, study PRJNA326480) | marine metagenome | isolation source: seawater | place: Atlantic Ocean: North East | collected 2012 | reverse complement strand
CATCGTACCTTCAAATAATGGAACAACGTATAGAGGTTTAGGTGGAGATGATACCTATATCCTTTCTAATTCCATTGCAGCGAATGCGGCAATTACAATTGTCGACACAAGTGGTGCAAATAAAATCCAATTAGTTAATGGATTGTCTGTAGCATCTACAAAGTTCGCAGCAGATGCTGTTCAACTTACATTAAGCAATGGGGCCGTCGTTACGATTAATGGCGCAAGTAATTTTGATTTTGACTTAGGTGGTAATGCTACTGCTGGAACATCTGGTTCAGTAACTGACTTTGCCGGCTTTGCAGTTGGTGCTGGTGTTTCTGCACTTCCAAGTTCTGGATCTGTAGCTGGTGCGTCTAATGTTTCTGTTCAAGGAACAGCTTGGTCAGGTGGAACTGGTGGTTCATACACTGTTACTAAATCCGCCTCAAGTGTTTCTGAGGGATCATCTGTTACATTTACAATCACAGCAAGCTCAGCAGTATCTGCTGACACAACTTTCTCCTGGACTGTGATTGGTGATTCAAATGGTTCAACTGTTGATAAAGCAGGTACATCTGATATTGATGTTCTTTCTGGTTCAGCTACTATAGCTGCAGGTGCCTCAACAACAACATTTAATGTTACTGCATCTTCTGACTCAATTGTTGAAGGTATCGAAGGAATTAAAGTCAGCGTATTTGATGCTTCATCAAACGCTCTTTCAAGTGACACAATTCTAGTTAACAACACAGGTAGTGCTGCTACATCACAAAGCTTCACAATGACTGCTGGTGTTAACGAATTTGTTGGTGGTAGTGGTAATGATAACTTTGATGCATCTACTACAGCGAATAGCTTAAATGACTTTGATAATATTGATGGTGGTGATGGTATTGATACTGTTACTTCTAAAACTACAACTTCAACTGATGGTGGTGAAAGTCTATCTCCTCAGATGTCTAACATTGAAGTATTATCAATTACAAATACTGACTCAGATACTGCTAATGGTGATAACGATACATTCACAGTTAACCTTGCGGAAGCAACTTCTATTAATAAAGTTATGAATGTGACATCAAATGATAACGTTACATTTGATAATCTATCAAACATGACAGCTCTTGAAGTTAAATCTGCTGCAAGCACAACAACATTAAATTATGACTATTTAACGTTAGCAGGTGCTTCTGATAATCAAGAAATTACAATAAAAGGTACAAATAGTACAACTATCGTTCTTGATGATGACAATCCTCTTAATTCTTCAGTTATAGAAACAGTGACAATTAATTCACAAGCTGTTGCAAATACTTTAGCTGCTCTTACAACAACTAATGTTAATGCAGCAAGTTTAGTTGTTAATGGGGACAAAAAATTAACCATTACAGCTGCTCTTGATGCTGATATTGCAACAATTGATGCATCTGGTAGTACTGGTGGTCTTGTACTTTCAAATGCTCCTGGCGCAGCTGCTGTAACTATTACGGGTAGTGCTGGTGCTGACACAATTGTCGCTAGTGCCGGTATAACTAATCTTAGTGGTGGAGCTGGAAATGATACATTAACTGCTGCTGGTACTTGGACTGGTACTGATGTATTTGATGGTGGTGATGGTATTGATACACTTTCTGTTTCTGCTAATTTCGTTCCAACAAATTCTGGACCAACAAGTGGTTCAACTATTTTGGCTGGTTTGAGTAATGTTGAAGTTATTAAACAAGTTGGTGCCGGTGGTGTCGTTACTTTTGATAAAGCTATTGATGGTGTTACTACTGTTGATCTAACAGATACAGGTGCTCAAGTTCTTAATCTTAATGATGGTTTTACAGGGCCTCTTACCGTTAAATTAACTGGCGATAGTGGTGACAAGATTATTAATACTGCAAGTATTCCGCTAACAGTTGTTGCTAATGCTGCTGATATTAATGGTGATAACGTTACAACTATTACAGGTGGTGTTGGTACAGATACTCTAACTCTAACTAATGCAGCTGATGGTGGCGTAACAACTCTTGCGGACCCAGATGGTACTCAAGATAGAATTACTGGCGTTGACGCTATTACTATTGTTGACTCTGTTTCTGGCGCTGACGTTACTTTAACAACTAATGATTATTCTAATACAAATGCTGGTGTTCCGGCTCCTTTAACTATTGATGCTTCATCATTAGATTCAGGAGAGGTTTTCACACTTACTGGTACTGCTTCATTAACAGCAATGAATGTTACTTCTGGTGGCGGTGATGACGGTCTTACTGGTGGTACTAAATCAGATACAATTGATGGTGGTGCTGGTAATGATACTCTTGCAGGTACAAATGGTAATAATGTTTTAACTGGTGGTGCTGGTAATGACTCAATTACAATAGGTGATGGTGCTGATAATGTTTCAGGTGGTGCTGGTAATGATACAATTGTTGGTGGTGCAAATATTAAACTAACTGATACTATTGATGGTGGTGATGGTACTGATACATTAACAATTGGTGCTAATATTTCTAGTTCAACTATTATGGCTGGTGTAAGTAATATTGAAGTTATTGCTCCTGCTGGCGCTGAAGATATTACTGCTAATGGTTCCTTAGGTGGAGCTTCTACATTTAGTTTTGCAAATGGTGGTAATAATGCATTAACACTTTCAGCTGGTTGGACTGCTGATACTACTGTATCAATCGCAGGCGACACTGGTAGTGGTGACTCAGTTGCTAATAGTGCAAATGTTAACTTAACTGTTAAAGGTAATTCAGCTGACTTTGCTGCTGCAACTACACTTACAGGTGGTACAGGTACCGATACACTTCTAATTACAGCAGATGGTGATGGTACTGGTGCTGTTCTTACAAATGTAACTAATTTTGAGACTTACGAAGTTGTAGATGCTGTTACTGCTGGTACTGATGTTATAATTACACCAAATCTAACAACTACTAAAACCCAAACTATTGATGGTTCATCTCTTGATGGTTCAACACAAAATGATGAAACACTCACAGTTGATGCCCCTACAGCGGCTGGTAAACTTGTTTTAACTGGTGGTGAAGGTGCTGATAGCCTTTATGGTGGTGCTGCAAATGATACAATTAGTGGTAGTGGTGGACAAGATAGTATTAATGGTAATGCTGGCGTAGATAGCCTATCAGGCGGTGCTGCAAACGATACTTTCTTAGTTGATAGTAAAACAGAATTTACTGGTGCTCTTGGCTCTGACACAATTGATGGTGGAGCTGGTGTTGATACTGTAACATGGACTGGTGCTATGAATATGACAGCAGCACAACTAGCTACTGTTTCAAGTACCGAAGTTTGGTCGATTGCTGCGGGAAGTGAGTTCACTATTAGTGATGCAGTTTTAACCAATAACCCAGGAATTAGTTTTGCTTTTGCTGGTAATGGTACACTAAGTGGTGGCGAAGATACCGCTGGTGCAGCTTTAATGACTGAAGCTATTTCATTTACTGCTTCAGCAGCCGGTGACATGAAGTTAATTGGTAGTTCAGGCGATGATGTTTATACTTTCGATGGTTCTTCTACATTAACAAATGCAGATACAATTGATGGTAATGCAGGTTCTGATACAATTCAGCTTGAAAATAATACAAGTGCAACTGATGCTACTGGTAATTCTGTAACTGCTGCTATTGACGTTGATGTTAAAGGCATTGAAAAAATCTTAATTGTTGACCAAGCAGCCGATTATGATGGTGATGTAACTTTAACAATTGATAGTGGCTATACAGATACTACATTAACGATTGATGCTTCATCTCTAGATGTTGATCCTACAGATGGCTCTGTTGGTGAAATATTAACACTTGATAACAATGACAATGTTGCTTTAACAGTTACTTCTGGTGCTGGTAGAGATGTTATTGCTGATGAAGGCGGTGCTGGTCACTTTAGTACAGGAGCTGGTAATGATAGCATTACATCAGGTGGTGGTAGTGATACTATTATGGCAGGTGATGGTGTTGATACTATTAATGCCGGTGCTGGGACTGATAACATTGATGCTGGTGCAGGTAATGACGTTATTAATGTATCTACTTTCACAGATTTTAAAACATCAGGTGGTGTTGAAACTGTTGATGGTGGTGCTGGTACTGATACCTTAAGATTTGATCAGGCTGATACAGCTCTTACTTTAACTGCTCCAGAAGTTTCTAAAATTTCAAATGTTGAATCCATTGTTCTAGACTCTGGTACTGAAGCTTCTTCTATTACTCTTGGTAATGAAGCTATGACAAGTAATAATGGCGTCTTTAACATCACAACTAATGATGGTTCAGGTGCAACTACTGTCGATGCTTCTGCAGTAAGTAATGGTGTTATTAATGTAACTGTTGATAATGGCAATGCTTCCAATGACATTTTATATGGTGGTTCTGGTGATGATACCTTTGTATTTGGTCAAAATGGTTTAGCTGCTACTGATACTATTAATGGTTTTGGTGGTACTGATACTATTATTCTAAATGCGGCTGATGGTGGCAATGTTACTGCTGTTATTGACTTTAATGATGTGAGTAATATCGAAAAAGTTGGTACAAAAGTTAGCGCTACAACTGGTCTTGATACGCATACATTAACATTAGATATTGTTACCCATACAACTACTGCTCTTAATGCTGGTGATTTAGAAATTGACTTCTCTGGCCTAACAGCCACAGGAGTTGGTGGTGCAACCTTTAATGAAGATGGTTCTCCTATAACAGATTCTAAAGTTAACTTTACTATTCATGGTAGTTCTAAAGCTGATACATTTACAGGTTCAGCTGGTAATGATGTAATTAGCGCTGGTGGTACATTAGTTGCTGACTCAATTACTGGTGGTGCTGGTAATGATACACTTACAGGTGCATCAGGTGGTGATACACTTAAAGGTGGAACTGGTAATGATGATATTACAGGTAATGCTGGTACTGACTCCATTGATGGTGGTGATGGTAATGATGTTATTAGTGGTGGTGACGGAATTGATACAATTGATGGCGAGGGTGGTGCTGATACAATCACTCTTGGTGCAGGTTTAGATATTCTAGAATATAATGCTGCTGCAGACTCAACAGGTTCACTAAAAGATAATATCACAGACTTTACTCAGTCAACTGTGAACGCTACAACTGGCGACACTGTAACTGCTGGTGATAGTGTTAACGTCGACTTTGGTACTCTTGATAATACAGCTAATACTTTCAAACTTGCTGATAAAGGTGATGTAGCTAATGCTGGATTAGCAGGTGCTGCGATTGATGGTGTTCAAGGTTCATTTATCTTTGCTGTTGATGCATCAACTGTTTATCTTGATTTCAATGGTGACGGTTTACTAAACGCATCTGACTTACAAATTACGTTTGATGGTTTATCAACATTCCATAGTAACGACATCAATGCTATTGTTACTGCTGGTACAGGTGGTGATACACTTACTGGTGGTAATGGTGATGACTCACTTACTGGTGGTTCTGGTGCTGATAGTATTACTGGTGGATATGGTGCTGATGTTATCGTTACTGCTGACGGTGCAGACGTTGTAGTTGCTGGCGGAGGTGCTGATACAATTACTGATGCTGCTGGTAACGCTACTATTGATGGTGGAGCTGGTAATGATACAATCGCTGGTGGTGCTGGTGTTGATAGTATTACTGGTGGTACTGGTGATGATACATTTGATCTTGATGGTATTATTTTAGTTGCAAATCGTGATACAATTACTGACTTTGAAGATGAAGGTGCTGTTGTAGGTGATGTTGTTGAGATTGACGCTTCTGCTACTGCTAAGGGTGGTACTGTTGGTGATTTTGCTACGTTGGCAACAGTAAGTACTGCGGCTGTTAATGATGATACAGCTTACGATCTTGGTGATACTAATGGTACTAACATTATTGAGCTTACTGTTAATGATGGTGGTGGTGATCTTGCACTATCTACTACAGGTGTTGAACTAGAAAAAATTGTTTCTGCTGGCTCTGCAAACTTTGTTGTTGATGCCTCCGAGAAATTCTACATCTTAGCTTATGATGGAGGTAAGGCGTATTTATACTATGCTGATAGTGGCGCTAATACCGATCTTACAGCGGCTGAAATTCTACTGGTTGCTGTTTTTGATGGCATTACAGCTGGTGGATTTGTAGCTGAAGACTTTATTCTTGGTTAATCTTGGATAGATAAAAATTAAAGGGAAGCTTTTGCTTCCCTTTTTTTTTGTTTTTTTATTAAAATTATTGAATATAAATTATGTCTAAAAAATTCTTACATGTTGGTAGCGGCAAGCTTAAAAAAGATAAAACCACACAAGTATTCAATACTGATGACTGGGCTGAGACGCGCCTAGATATTGATGAGGATGTGAATCCGGATGTTATAGCCTCTTTAACTGATATGTCGGTTATAAATGATAGTTCTTTTGATGCAGTATTTTCTCATCATAATATCGAGCACCTTTATGCTTATCAAGTTCCCATTGCTTTGAGGGAGATGTCTAGAGTTTTAAATGATGATGGTTTTTTAGTTATTTCTTGTCCTGATCTTCAATCTGTTTGTGCTAAAGTTGCAGAAGGTGATAATGGTCTTGTAGAAACTTTATATGTTTCAGGTTTAGGACCAATAACTCCTCTAGATATTTTATATGGTTTGCGTTCTTCTTTAGAACAAGGAAATCACTATATGGCTCATAATGTTGGTTTTACAAAAGAAATTTTAAAAAATACTCTTCTAGCTTCAGGTTTTGGATCTTGTTATGTTGTTCAATTCTCTCCAACTTATGTTTTATGGGGTATTGCATATAAAAGTAATAAACATGATACTGATTTTTTAAAAGAACAGTTGATAGCGCATACTGCCCATACACCTTTACGTTGGTCTTAATGATAAAAGAACCTATTAGTAAGAACTATCCTTTATTTTCGATTTATTATGAAAATGATGGTTTTAATATTAAGGGTGAAAAATTAATGGGAAGACAAGCAGCTGGATGGTCTTTTTTAAAATCTATCATTTCTTCAAAAAGATATAAAAGACTTGGGATATATCTTCGTGATGCTTCACAGCAAGAATTATTGAGATCTGATATTAAATCCTTACTGATTAATAAAAGTAATAATATTGAACTCGAATCTATTCCATATGATCAACCTTTTTTATCAGAAAATTATGGTGGTATTCAATTACCTGGTCCGGACTTAAAAGAATATAGTAAACATAGGAGTTTTTTTGGACATCATAAATATAGTTTAGTTGGATTAACTCACACAACTGCTTCGCATAATATAATGTCTGCTTTTTCTTCTATTTGTACTGAAGCAATTATGCCATGGGACTCGATAATATGTACTTCTGAATCAGTTTTAAATACATTAAATAAAATTCTTGATGATCGTAATGAATTTCTTTCTTTTACATATAAAAAGAAAATTAATTTTAAACCTAAATTTCCAGTTATACCACTTGGAATTAACTATGATGAATTTAATTATGATGATGATTTTAAGAAAACATCTCGGGATAAATTAAATATAAAAGAAAATGATATAGTTGTTGTTTTTGTTGGAAGGTTAAGTTTTCACGCAAAAGCCCATAATCTTCCTATGTACATTGCTTTAGAAAAATGTGCAAAAAAATTAAAAAAAGATCAAAAAATTCATCTTATTCAAACAGGTTGGTTTGCAAACGATTTTATTGAAAATACCTTTAAATCAGAAGCATTAAAAGTATGCCCATCTGTTAATTGTGTTTTTTTAGACGGAAGAATTCAAGAAAATAAAAATATTACTTTAGCAAGTGGTAATATTTTTATGTCTCTAAGTGACAATATCCAAGAAACTTTTGGTTTAACACCTCTTGAAGGTATGGCTGCTGGATTACCAGTAATAGTGTCTGATTGGAATGGTTACAGATCTACAGTAAGAAATAATTTAGACGGTTTTACAGTTAAATCTTTATCACTTCCTGGTGGTTATGGAGAAGGCTTAGCTTTTGATTATATGATGCAAAATATAACTTATGATAGATATATCGGTAATGCAGTACAAAAAATTGCTTTAGATGTTAAGGACTGTATAAACAAACTTGAAGTTTTATTATTTGACCGTGAAAAAAGATTAAAAATGGGTAATAATGGAAAGAAGCGAGCAAGGGATATCTTTTCATGGGATAATATTTTACCTCAGTATGAAGATCTTTATAAGGAATTAAATGATATAAGATTAACTGAGTATTTGAATTATAAACAATTTTGTTTGCCAAGACTTCCCAGTGATAAGTTAGATCCTTTTTATATTTTTAATGATTATCCTACTGAAACTATTTCTAATAAATTAAGATTTTGCCTATCGCGAGACAATCACGATTTTAGTATTAAAGAAATAATTGATTTTGATAGTGTTAGTTATTCAAGAGATTTTATTCCTTCTATTGATATGTTTGATTTTGTTTTATCTTCAATTAAGCCAAATAAATTTTATAATATTAATGATTTAATGAAGGTTACTAAATTGAAAGAATATGATATTTATTTAGCAATAGTATTCTTAATAAAGTATGGGTTTATAACTACAGTTGGTAACAAAAATGAATAAAAAACATACAATATTATTCATACATCAAAATTTTCCAGCTCAATACAAACATTTAGCACCAGCATTAGCAAAATTAGACAATATTAAAGCATATTCAATCTCCAAAGAAGATGCTTCCTTACCAAATATAAAACACTATAAATATACAATTAAAGAAGGAAATATTCCTGGTGTAAATCGTTTAGCTATAGAATTTGAAACAAAAATGATAAGAGCAAGTGCTGTTGCTAATCTATGTCTAAAAATGAAAGATGAAGGAATATATCCTGATGTAATTTTATCCCATCCTGGTTGGGGTGAAGCTTTTTTACTTAAAGAAGTCTGGCCAGATACTAAGTTTCTAAATTATTTTGAATTTTATTATAATACCAAAGACTCTGATATAGATTTTGATCTTAAGGAAAGTCAAAGACCGGATTATGGGTTTGATCTTTTATCAAAACTTAGAGCTAGAAATGCACCTTTTTTATCAGCGTTTGAACAAAGTGATATTATGATTTGCCCTACAGAGTTTCAAAAAAATACTGCTCCTGAAATTTTTAAAAATAAAATTTCAGTAATTCACGAAGGAATAGATACTAATATAATTAAGCCTACCAATAATGCATCTTTAACAATTAAAAATGATTCAACTGGAAAAGTTGAAACTTTAACAAAAAAAAATAAAGTTATTACATTTGTAAATAGAAATTTAGAACCATATAGAGGTTATCATATTTTTATAAGATCTTTACCTGATATCATAAAAAAACACCCTGACGCATTTATTTTAATTGTTGGCGGAGATGGTGTTAGTTATGGAGCTACCCCTAAGAAAGGTTCTTATAAAGATTTATATTTTAATGAAATAAAAGATAAATTACCAAGCGATAACAATATAAGATTTCTTGGAAGGGTCCCATACAATACTTTTCTTAATTTAATTGGAATTTCTTCAGTACACGTATATTTAACATATCCATTTGTTTTGTCTTGGTCGATGTTAGAGGCAATGTCAATGGAAGCATTAGTTCTTGGTTCTAAAACTTTACCTGTTGAGGAGGTTATTAAAAATAATAAAAATGGTTTATTAATAGACTTTTTTGACCATCAGGGATTAGCAAAAAAAGTTAATAATATTCTTGATGATCCTGATAAATATAAGTCTATAAGAAAAGAGGCAAGAAAAACAATAATAGAAAAATATGATTTAAATAAAATTTGTTTACCCAAGCAAATCGAAACTTTTAAGAAGTTATTAAAATGATTGTTGAGAACTTATTTAATGATGTTTTATTAGTAAAAGAAAATATCTATGAAGATTCAAGAGGGTATTTTTCGGAAATTTATAATAAGAATAATTTAATTAATGCAGGTATTAAAAATAATTTCATACAAGATAATATATCTTATTCTAGTATTAAAGGAACAATAAGGGGCTTACATTTTCAAAAAAATCCTCTTTCACAAGGAAAATTTCTCAGAGTCTTAAATGGCAGTATAGAGGATTTTTTTATAGATTTAAGAAAATCATCATCAACTTATGAAAAATTTTCATCCTTAAAAATGAATTATGCATCTGGATCTATATATATTCCAGAAGGTTTTGCGCATGGTTTTTGTACTTTGGAAGCAAATACCATTGTTATGTATAAGGTCGATGAATATTACTCAGAAGAGCATGAAGCTGGAATTATATGGAATGACAGTTTTTTTAATATTAAATGGCCTATTAAAGGTAATAAACCAATTTTATCTGAAAAAGATAAGAAATTACCAAACTGGGAAGATATTAAAGGCGAATTGGAATTTTAATGACTAATAATGATAAAAAAAGAGTATTAATTACTGGAGGATATGGTTTTATTGGATCATGCTTAATTAGAACATTGCTAACTAGTGACAATGTTGAAGTTGCAAATATTGACAAGTTAACTTATTCATCGAATGTTAATTCAGTAAAAGTATCAAATAATCAGAAAAACTATCATTTTTATGAAGAAGATATTTGTAATAAAGAAAAAATTAAGCAAATTATTAATTCATTTAAACCGAATCAAGTAATTCATTTAGCAGCTGAAACCCATGTTGATAGATCAATAGATGGTCCAGAAGTATTTATTAATTCTAATGTTTTTGGTACTTACAACTTGGTCAATAATTTAAAAAATTATTGGGATACACTAGATATATCAGGTAAAGAAAAATTTAAAATTTTATTGGTTTCAACCGATGAAGTGTATGGTTCATTGAGCCTTAATGAGAATAGTTTTACGGAAGAGAGCTCATATTTACCAAATAGTCCTTATTCAGCTTCCAAGGCAGCTTCTGATCATATTGGACGTGCTTGGTATAGCACTTATAAAATGCCAATTATAATTACAAATACATCAAATAACTATGGTCCATGGCAATTCCCCGAAAAATTAATACCTCTTACTATTCTCAAATGTTTAAAAAAGGAAAAGATTCCTATTTTTGGTAATGGTGAACAAGTAAGAGATTGGATTTTTGTAAATGATCATGTTGATGGTCTTTTGCATGCTCTTAATAATGGTAAAATAGGAGAGAAATATAATATAGGAAGTAATAATGAAAAAAAGAATATAGAAGTTGTTTATGATATTTGTAATATTTTAGATGACTTAATTCCAGAAGAAAAACCTTATTCAAATTTAATAGAGTTTGTTGATGATAGACCAGGACATGATTATAGATATGCTTTAAATGTAAATAAGATTCATAAATTAGGTTGGAAATCAAAATATAATTGGGAACAAGGTTTATTAGAAACTATAAATTGGTATTTAAATAATAAAGATTTTCTTAACAAACAAAGTTCAAAATTTTACTCAGGTGAAAGACTTGGTAAACTTTAAAGAAAATACTAATATTTTAGTTACAGGTGGCAGTGGCCAAATTGGCTTAGATTTACAAGATATTAAATTAAAAAAAAACTATAATTTTCTTTTTCCGGACTCAAACTCTTTTAATTTACTTAATAAAGAAAAAATGAATATTTTTTTTAAAGAAAATAAAATTGATTTAATTATAAATTTAGCTGCTTACACTAATGTTGAGCAAGCTGAAGTAAACAGAGAGTTATGTGAAAATGTAAATTATAAAGGTGTTATTAATTTATCTGAATTAGCAAAAAAAAATAAAATAGGTATTATTCAAATTTCGACTGATTATGTTTTCGGTAAAAATAACGGTGGTATAAAAAAAATTTATCACAAACCGAATCCAATAAATTATTATGGTCATACTAAATTTGAATCTGAAAAAGTTATTATTAATGATAGTAATAATAATTTAGTTATAAGGTTAGCTTCAGTCTTTGGTTTTTACGGTAATAACTTTATAAAAACTATGGTTAAATTAATTCTTAATAATAAGGATATTAATGTTGTTTCTGATCAAAAAATTTCTATGACAAGCTCATTTGAGTTTGCTAAAAATATTCCCTATATAATTGATTTATATAAAGAAAAAATAGAATCTACAGAAAGAATTATTCATTTTACCAATAAAGGTTACACTAATTGGTTTGAAGTAACAAAAGTAATTAAAGACGAATTAGAAAAGTTAATAAATAAAAAGATTTTAATTAATATTAATGCTATTAAAAGCAAGGATTGGACTTCAATGGTTAAAAGACCGATTGATTCTAGGCTAGAAGTAAACTTTAAAGAACTAGAAAATTTTAATATTTTTTTACCAAACTAGGAAACTAGTGTTAGGGATCTAGTAAATAAAATTTTTCCAGAAATTATTAAAGACATTAAAAATGGAAACTAAAAATATTACTAAGGGTATAATTTTGGCTGGCGGATCTGGTACAAGGCTTCACCCTGTTACAAGAGTAGTTTCTAAGCAATTACTGCCTATTTATAATAAGCCTATGATTTATTATCCATTAGCAAACTTAATAAAGTCTGGGATAAAGGATATATTAATTATTACAACCCCTAAAGATTTAGAACTATTTCAGAGGCTACTAGATTTTGAAAATGATTGGGGTGTGAATATTGATTTTACCGTTCAGGAAAAACCAGAGGGTATTGCACAAGCATTTATTATTGCTGAAAAATGGCTAAATGGATCACAATCAATTCTTATTTTAGGTGATAATCTATTTTTTGGCCCTGATCTTGAAAAAATAATTAGTAATGCCTGTGATAAAAATACTGGAGCTACTATATTTGGTTATAAATCTGAGAACCCTGAGAGATTTGGTGTTATTGAATTTAATAAAAAAAATGAAGTTATATCTATTGAAGAAAAGCCTATAAAACCAAAGTCGAGCTGGGTTGCTACTGGTTTATACATTTTTAATTCAAAAGTTATAGATAAAACAAAAAACCTAAAAAAATCCAAAAGAGGGGAACTTGAAATTACAGATCTCAACAATATTTATTTAAGTGAGAATAATTTAAAAGTTGTTCTTCTTGATGAAAAATTTTCTTGGTTAGACACAGGAACGCATGAAAGTTTATTAGAGGCATCTATTATAGTTAGAGATATTCAAAGAAAATACGGGAAAGATATTATTGGCCTGCAATAACTACTCTTGAAGCGCTTTCATGGATAGTTTTGTAATTGGGTTAGCTATGTAGCTTAATACTGTTCTTTTTTCACCTATAATTGATACATCACACTGCATTCCAGATTGAATAACTATATCATTTCTTTCTTTAATGAGCTGAGAGTCAACTTCAATAATAATAGGATAGAAAGATGTTCCATCTTCATTTTGAGAGGTATTTGCCGCAACTTTTGTTACAGTACCATCAACTTGACCATAAATTGCCATATCAAAAGCAGTAAAGGATATCTTAGCTTTTTGACCAACTTTAACATATGCAATATCTTTTGATGCCAGACCTGCTTCAATTTTAAGAATATCATTTTCTGGAACGATTTCGGCTAATAAAGCCCCATCCTTAACAATTTGCCCTATATTTGTAGCATTAACTTGACTTACTGATCCTGAAATAGGTGCTTTAATATAAGAATACTGTAATTTTAATTCAGCCTGATCAAATCTTTTTTGAGCTTCTATTAAAGCCAATCTTTCATCTAAAAGTCTAAATTCAGAGTCAGATCCTTTATTAACAAGTTCTTCAATTATACCTACTTTACGAGCCCTTGTCTCAACTTCGGTTTCGGAAAGTTGATAGAGTTGTTTAGCTCTTTTATTATCAATTATAAAAAGAATATCCCCACTTTTAACTTCATCACCCAAACCAACTTTTATATCCTCAACAGGTCCAGGCATAGCTGTCTGAACAAGGTGAACTTTTGAATCTGGTCTTACACTACCTGAAGCTCTAACAACTTGATTTATTTCTGCAAAATAAGCCCAAATTAGAAAAATTAGAGTAAAACTTGCAATAAACCAAAACAATAGAAATGATTTTTTTATTTCATTAAAGTTTTCTGGAAGTAAATATGATAAAAAATTTGAAAATTTTTCATTAAAAGCAAATGAAATATCTTCATTGATTAAGTCTTTAAAAGAAAAAAGTTTTTTTAACTTTGCTAAAATTTTACTCATATTAACTATCCTAGTCACTATTTTTATTTTCTTTTATGATGTCTCTTGTTGGACCAAATGCCGCCATTTTACCATCAACTAATACGCATATTTTATCAGTTCTTAATAAATGATTTGTTCTATGAGTAGAAATTAAAATAGTAGGTTGAAAGCTTAAACTCATTATATTGTTAACTATAGTTTGTTCAGTATTTGCATCCATTGAACTTGTTGGTTCATCAAGTATTAATAATTTTGGTTTTCTAATAAAACTTCTTGCAAGTGCAATTGCTTGCCTTTGTCCGCCTGATAGATTTGAACCATTTTCAATTAGAGGATAATTATATCCCCCCGGTAGCTTTGCGATAAAATCATGTGCGCATGAAAGTGTTGCTGCTTCAATAACATCATCTTCAGAGGCTTCCTCAAATCCAGCTGTGATATTCTCATATACAGACCCAGTAAATAATTGAATTTTTTGAGGACAATAACCAACATATTTTCTAAATTCTTCAGCAGGTATATTTTTTATATCGTAACCACCTAAATTAATAATTCCATTACTTGGAAGATGATATCCTATAATTGATCTAATCAATGTTGTTTTGCCGCTGCCAATATTTCCAACTATTCCTACTTTTTCGCCATCAATAACTGACATATTAATATTGTCTAAAATTTGTTTATCCTCAATTTTATAAGAGATATTTTTAATTTCTATTTTTCCAGAACTTATATTTGTTGCCTTATAATTTTCAGTTTCCTCATCACGGGTTTTGGTCTTCATTATGCTGTCTAATTTTGAATAAGCTGAAAAGGCATGATTCATTTTAGTTAATAATTGTCCTGCTTGAACAAGTGGTGATAATATTCTTCCTGAAAGTATAACACAGGCAATTAACGCACCAGCTGTTATATCAAGGCTTCCAACTAAAACTACTCCATAGCAAACAATTGCGGCTTGACTAATTTGAAGCCCAGTTTGTGAAAAAGTAACTGCAAAGTTACTTATTCCTCTAGCGACAATTGAAGCTTTACTTTGCTGCTCAACACTTGAATTCCACCTATCGTGAAGAAACCTTCCTCCAGCAACGGTTCTAACTGTTTCAACATTATTTAATAATTCATGAAGAATTGTCATTTTTCCTTGCTGTGTTGCTAAATTTTGGTCGCTATATTTCTTGAGAATTGGTTGAGTTAAAGCAGATACGCCTAATACAATCGGAACAATTAAAATTGGAACAACGGCCAATGGTCCTGCAATCATATATATTACGCCAAGAAATAAAAACATGAAAGGAAGATCAATAAAGGCAACCATGCTTGCAGAGGTAAAAAAGTCTCTTACACCTTCAAATTCTCGAATTATTGATGAAACACCTCTTGTTTTGCTTAAAAATTCACTATCATGGCTTAGTATTTTCTTAAAAACATTATCATTAATTTTTTGTTCAAGTTTAGATCCAGCAATATCAATAAACCTAGCTCTTAATATTTTAATTATAAAATCAAATGTTATAACTATACCCATTCCTATTGTTAGAGCTATTAATGAGCTATAAGCACTATTTGGCATAACTCTGTCATAAACAGTCATAATATAAAAAGCACTTCCTAAACCAAAAAGATTTATAAAAACAGATGCTAGAGCAATTTGTACATAAGTAGCTTTATTTTGAAGTATTGATCCCCAAAACCAGTGATTCTTTCTATTTAAAGTTATCTCATCATCATTCATGGATTAATTCCTATATTGGCTAATAAAACTTTATTTTGATGGAGATACATAAAATAGCCTTGTAAAAGTTGTTCTTCAGTATTTAAAATACTTTCAAGCATGGATAACTCTTCTGTATAACTATTAACTAGTGCATCTGCAGAAAAACTTACAACATCTAATCGATCACTTACAATTTTTCTTTGATATTTTGTATCACTAAAAGAATTAATTAAATCATCTCTAATTGCCTGAGAGTTTTCAACTATATTAACAAGTTCACTTTCTTTCGCTTCATCAGCCTTTTTTTCAATTCCAATACTCATTTTTTTTGCTTCTGACGTTGCTTTTGCAGAAGAAATTTTTGAGGACGCTCTACCAAAAGTAAAAATTGGCATTGAGAAAAAAATCCCCCCGCGTACATCATGGTCTTTTTTTTGATTATCATCGATATCATAGCTTGTATAACGAGCATTGAAACCAAGTTGAGGTCTAAATTCACTTTTTGTAAGGCTAATATTTGATCTTGAGTTTTCATATCCAAGCTTTGCATACTTTACTTCATATGATTCATTTTGATCAATCGCAAGTTTTGGTACAAATACCTCAGGAAAAGATAATTTATCAAATTTAATTTTAAAAAAATATTCAAAAATTGATATATCTCTATTTCTATCAGTCCTAAGTTTTTGAACTCTAGAGGATAAACTATTGAATTTTATAGAAAAAATAGCTAGCTCAACTGGATCAGATATACCAATACTTACTCTTTCTCTCACTTTATCTAAATACGGTCTTAAGTCATTTAAAATATCTAAACCATACGAGTAAAGAAAGTCAGACTTAACTGCTGATAAATATATTTTGCTTGCATCTAAGATAAGTTCAGAAAATGCACTAGACTTATTATTATCTGACATTAAGAATTCAATTCTTGCCATTTTAATTCTACTGCTTATTGAGCCGCCAGTATAAATTGGTTGGTTAATTTCTAAGGCAACATCAAAACTATCATCTTGACGTTTTCTAATAGAGCTTAAATCATCAACATCTCTGCTTAAAACTTTATCATTGATTAATCTAACAGAAAGATCTGGATACCTATGTCTCTGCTGAAATTTTAGTAGCATCTTTTTTTCAAGCACATCAGAAACCGCAAATGAATATTCTGGTTGTTCAATAATACTCATCCTAAGAAAATTAAAAAATTCAACTTCATTTATTGTTGATGTTTCTTTTCTTAAGGAAAAAAAGGTAGGTTTATTTTTTATTTCTGGATAATCATTATCCATATTAGCAAATAAACTTGAATTGCTCAGAAAGATAAAGCTAACTAAGAAAGTTAAAAAATATTTTTTACAATTAAACATTACATTAATAATAAATTAAAAAGATTATTTATTTTTTCTTTTTTGAAGAACTTTTTTTATTATCTTTTTTTTCGGTAGCTTTTTGATCAAGATTATTTTCAGCTAATTTATCATTTATACCTTTAGTAGCTGTTGCTAAACCATTTATTACGTCACCAATCATATTTCCTGGTATTTCTATTGAACCAGACTCAATAGACTCTCCACCTGAATTAACACAAACGGTTTGTACTCTTAAAACTCCATTTACAAAAGTTACTTTCCCTATTCCTTCTACTAACATTTAATCCTCCGATATTTGAATACATTTTATATGGGTAAGCTTTAAAATTATTCAAGTCTAGGTATATCTTGATTCGATTAAGAAATATTAAATTAAAATGATAAAAACACTTGAAAACTGCAGAAATACAACATTTAAAATAACTTTATCCAGCCAGTTATAATATATTTTTCTTTTTTTGTAGTTGGTAAACCTCTGTGTGCATGTGTCCATTCAGAAGGCCAAATAATTGTATTAGATTTTTTGGGTTTTATTTTCATATTATAATGAAGAAACTCGGTTTCACCGCCTTCATCAATATCATTTAAATAAGTCATGAATACTAAAATTCTCTCTGAATTCATTATTGTATCCCTTTCAGTATGCCAAGAATTATAATGACCATTAATATTATATTTTTGGATATGAAATGGACCTATTCCAAGTGATTTAATATGTTTTAGAAAAGGCCATTCCTCAAGATACTTTGAAAAGCACTCCTTCAGAAAAGTAAAATATGTATTGAATATTTCATACTTTTCTTCATTTAGCTGTTTAGGGGTTATAGTTAACTCAATGCTATCTTTTTTCTTACTATCTACTTCATAATTTCCGAAAGCACCAATTTTATGAAGATTAGAATTTTTTTCAAAAAATTGTATTATTTCTTCACATAAATTTTTATCAGAAATTTCATATTCACCAATAAAATTTGGAGGAATTTTTTTTTTCATAAAAAAAAATTAGCACTCGACGATTTATATATCAATAGTATTAAATTTTGCTATTTTTTAAATAAATAAAATTGATACATTCCACCAAATACTGTGTTATCTAATTTTTCAATTTTTTTCCAATTGTCGATATTATTCATATATAAATCTTCTGGAAATTTATTTTTATAAAAGTTTTGTATTTGAAAAACGTTCCTATCACCATGTACAAACCCTAAGAACTCAAATTTTTCTTCATAAAGTTCCTTTAATCCTTCGATTGTAAAGTCTAATTCTTGTTCATGCATTAAAAGATCAATAAATTCCGAAGTTGTATAAAAGTCTGGAAGCCGTCGAATAAATGAAAAACTTTCCTCATTATTTTTTGACATTAGATCTCTGGCAAATCTAATATCATTAATATTATTACTAAGATTTAGTTCATTTAAAAAACTTTTCGCAGGAAGTAAAAGCTCTCTAAAGCTTTTGGAGTATAAAGCAATCTTTATAATACCATTAGGGTTTAATTTATTACTTAAAATATCAAATCCTTTTTTAGGACTTTCCATGTGATGAAGGACACCACAGCATTCAATCGCATCATATTTTTTTTTATAATTATCTAAACCTAATATATCACCTTGAAGCCATTCTATATTTTCAATATTAATTTCTTCAGCTTTTCTTTTACCATATGATAAACTTGGTAAGCTTAAATCTAAAGCATCAATTTTTATATTTTTATCAAGTAACGCAATATTTATTGGATGCCTTCCAGTGCCGCAGCCTGCGATTAATAATGTTTTAATTTTATTTGTTTTTTTTAAATATTTTGATGGAAGTTTATTAGGAAAAATTCCATTTTTTATTATATTAATATAATTATAACCTTCATTTATCTCTCCCTCAATGTCCCATCTGGGATATGGATTTTTTTCATATTGCTTTAGAACTCGGTTTGAAGTGGGATCTTCTATATTGTTAATCTTCTTAATTTCTTTAGAGGTTTCTTTTTCAAAATCTAAATCGAGAATTTGTTTTTTAATAATATCTTTTGTTCTTGAGTTAAAATTTTTATTTTTTAGATCACTTCTAAATTTATACTCATTAAGACTCATGTAACAGCCTAAAATTTGTATTTCACAGTCATAAATTTTTTTATTTGATTTAATTTTACTAAAAATTATTTCAGATAATTTTTTTATTTCTTCATTCTCTTTTTTTGTTTCGAACCAAGAGTATTCATTTTTAAATAATTGAATACAAAGTGAATAAAGAAAAGAGTTGAGATTATCTTGAGTGGAAAATTTTTTTACATTGCTAATAATTTCCCTAAGAAATAGATTTCTTATGGATGTAAGAATCTTTTCAGCTGTTGTGTTGTATACTATTAAAGATTGAAGTTGTACCTTTATTATAGAAGAGCTCAAATAATCATTAAAAATTTTATTTTTACTTAAATCCTCTAATGGTAATTCATCTAAATTGTATTTAATATTTTCAATATTTTGATTTTCTATAACAAAGTTATTAACAATACCTTTTGCTATAAGTTTATTATTTTCTTTTGTAAAAATTTTATTCACACAATTTTTAGCGTTTGATGTAGAAAAATTACCATTTTCTAGAACATATTTAAAAATGTTTTCATGTGTTTCAGTAAACTCTAAATCTGAATTTGCTACACTATTTAAAGCAAGCATTATAAATGGTGTCATTGTATTAAAAAATTCATCAGATATATCTAATTCATATTTTTTATTTTTATAAAATGGCAATAAAAAACTTTTTAGAGAGTCCGCATATCTGAATTGTCGCAGCATTAAAAGCCCATTATTTATGCAACTTTGAATATGCCGTCGATTTTTTTGCATTGCCTTATTAAAAAAAATTTCTGCTTTTTTTTCATTTATAAGCTCTGCTGAAGTAGAATAAATTAAACCAGCTTCGTTAAGGTTATCAGGAAATTCTTCTAAATTTATAGATTTTTCAAAAAATTTCAGAGCTAATTTTGTATTATTATTTTTTTCAATTAATCCTAATCCATACAAACAGTAAGAGGGAGTAAAATTTTCGTTAATCCCATCATTAAAATTTTTTCTTGCTAGTTCTGTGTTTCCTAATTTGAGATTCAGCTCTCCAAGGTGAAGAAATTTTTTTCTAAAATTTGGTTTTATTTTGATAAAATTCTCAAATTCATTTAATGCCTTCTTAAAATTTAAATTTTTTGTATAATAATTGATAATTCTTAGAAAAGTTTTCTCTGGATCTTCTCCAAGTTTAATTTGGCAATTACGCAAAATTTTCCAAGCTTGGATATTATCATTATCAAAATTAATTAAATTAATAGATAATTCTTTTGCTTCTTTATATCTCTCTTGTTCAAAAATAATTTTTAATTGATCTAATTTTATTTTTGTCATTATAATTTTATTAAACCATCAATTTCTTTGTCTAATTCAACCGCTAGTTGCTTTTTATTAATATCTTGATGATATATCTTTGATAGGAATTGCTTTGTAATTATACTGTTTTCGTCGATACTAAGTCTACGTTTTAAAATTTCTTCAGCTTTATTTAAATCTCCTTTTTCATAAAGAGTAATGCCCATATCGGTGAGGATATTTGGATCTTTAATAATTTTGCTGAAAATATGCTTATAAATGTTTAATGCATCATCATATTTACTTTGCTTTCTGCTAATAATTGCAATTCTTATCCACGAGTTTTTATGTTCTTTATTGATTTTTAGACATTTTTTATATCCATCAATTGCATCATCAAATTTTTCCTCAAGCTCAAAACAATATGCCTTCACATATTTTGTTGTTACGTTTAGTGGCTCATTTTTATTTGCTTGATCAATATTCTGGTGAGCTTCATCAAATGATTTAGTATTTGCTAAGCTTAAACTTATGTTAGTTAATAATGGTGTACTATCAGGAAAAATTTTAATTAGCTCCCTAAGTATCTTTATTGCTTCAATCCAATTTCCTTCCGTCATTTCTTTGTTTGATTTTTTGACTAGGCTTTGAATTTTTTTTGAATTTTTCATTTTTATCCTTAATGGTGGGCGCGGCTGGGTTTGAACCAGCGACCCCTACGATGTCACCGTAGTGCTCTACCGCTGAGCTACGCGCCCAATTATTATTTATTATAAAAATAAATTATATTAACTAGTACAATAATTAAATAATTTTTATAATGGTTATTAGAAATTTTAAAAGGAAAATATGTCATATTTTAAGCCACACCCTAGATTTGTATTTAATGGTGCCAGTGAATTTAGAGAGTTATTAAATAAAATGGGTTCAACTATTTCAATTAATGAAAAAAACTCACCAGTTTTTGCTGCTGATAATATGATTTTAATAGGAAAGATACAGGGTTTTTTAAAAGAAGAAAAATTTGCAAATCTTGCTAATAAATACTTTAACAATGATCCTCTTCATTCTTCAATTATATGGAGAATTCATTTATTAGCTTCAGCAATCAATTCATGTAAACATTTGGAAGGAGATTTTATAGAATTTGGTTGTTATGATGCAAAAGTTGCTGAGTTTTTAATAGAATATAATAATTTATCAGATTTAAATAAAATTTTTTTCTTGTATGATGTTTTTGACAATCCCCCAACTGACAGGGGCCTTCTTCATTCACCAGAATTATATGAAAATGTAAAAAGGAGAATGTCAAAATATAGTTTTGTTAGAGTTGTTCCTGGTTTATTACCTAAAACTTTTGAAGATAATATACCTGAAAAAATTGCTTTTGTTCATTTAGATTTAAATTCAGTTGAAACAGAAATTTCTTTATTAGAAATGCTCTTTGAAAAAGTTGTATCTGGCGGGGTTATAATTTTAGACGATTATGGAACGATGGGTTATGAAGATCAGTATTTTAAGGAGAAGAATTTCTTTAATAACTTAGACTATTCAGTTTTTGAGTTTCCAACAGGCGGTGGAATGGTAATTAAAAGATAAAAAGATCTATTTTTTGATAAAGTTATCAAATTCTTGCCAAAACTTATTTCTATGCTCATCTTTTTCCATAAAAACTTCATGCTCACAGTTATCAAAGTCAATTATTGTTGAGTTTTTCAACCTTTTCGACATTTCAGAAATTTTTTTTGAATAAACCACTCTATCTTTCAAGCTATTAATAATAAGTATATTCAAATTTATTTGTTCTGCCCAGTTTTTGCTTCTAATTAGCTTAAATCTTTTATTTACAGCCTTTGCAAAGCTATTCGTAACACCCCAAAGTCT
>MDSV01156663.1_pt1 | contig 22408 bp, 20 predicted proteins | sample 810851 | NCBI WGS metagenome assembly MDSV01 (sample SAMN05326640, study PRJNA326480) | marine metagenome | isolation source: seawater | place: Atlantic Ocean: North East | collected 2012 | reverse complement strand
GTTATATTTTACATCACTTTCTAAACAAACTAAAACATAGTTTATAGATGTCTATTGATAAAAACCAAGTTAAAAAAGTTGCTAAACTCTCAAGAATTTCACTAGATGATAAAAATTTAGAGTCTTTATCAAATGATCTAGCATCCATATTAAAATTTGTTGAACAACTTAACAAATTAGATACAGATAAAATAGAACCTTTAAGCTCGATAGTTAATAAAACGCTTGAACCACGTAGAGACAAAGTTAATGATGGCAAGATAAAAGATGAAATATTAAAAAATTCACCTGATAAAAATGAAAATTTTTTTATTGTTCCGAAAGTTGTTGAGTAAATATGATAGATTTAAACCAAAACACTCTTACTCAAATTGTAAACTCGATTAGATCAAAAAAAATATCTTCTTTGGAGGTTACAAAATTTTTTATTAATAATATTGAAAAAGCAAAAAAATTAAATGCATTTATTACAACTTGTTTTGAAAAAAGTCTAAAAGATGCAGAAAATTTTGATAATAAAAAAAATTACAGCGGGTTATTACCAGGTATTCCTATAGCAGTTAAAGATTTATTCTGTACAAAAAATATAAGAACAACTGCAGGAAGTAAAATTCTAGAAAATTTCATTCCCAGTTATGAGTCAAGTGTAACTAATAATTTGTGGTCAGAAGGTGCTATAATTTTAGGAAAATTAAATTGTGATGAATTTGCCATGGGATCCTCAAATGAAACAAGTTATTTTGGAAACACAATTAACCCAATCGGAAAAAATTTAGTTCCTGGTGGATCCTCAGGAGGTTCCGCAAGTGCTTTAGCAGCAAACTTAACACCAGTAACAATAGGCACAGATACAGGTGGTTCAATAAGACAACCAGCATCTTTTACTGGTACAGTTGGTTTAAAACCTACTTATGGATTATGTTCACGATGGGGAATAACGGCTTTTGCTTCATCTTTAGATCAAGCTGGACCTATGACTAAAAATGTTCAGGACTGCGCTTTGTTACTGGAGGCTATGTCTGGTTATGACCCAAAAGACTCTACATCAATTAATAAAAAAAAAGAACAATATTCAAAAAATTTGAGCGAAAATATAAAAGGATTAAAAATCGGAATTCCAAAAGAATATAGAATAGATAATATGCCAAAAGAAATAGACAAAATTTGGAATAATGGAATAGATATTTTAAAAAAATCAGGCGCAAAGATAGTTGACATATCTCTTCCACATACAAAATATGCTTTACCAACTTATTATATAGTTGCACCTGCAGAAGCATCATCAAATTTAGCAAGATACGATGGAGTAAAGTACGGCTATAGATCAAAAAAAGGTAAAAATCTTGTCGAAATGTACGAAAATACTCGAGGTGAAGGATTCGGTAGAGAAGTTAAAAGAAGAGTTCTTATTGGAACATACGTTTTATCTTCTGGTTATTATGATGCCTACTACTTAAAAGCACAAAAGGTTAGAAAATTAATTAAAAACGATTTTGATGAAAGCTTTAAAAAAGTAGACGCAATCTTAACGCCATCTACACCAAGCTCAGCATTTAAATTTGGAGAAAAAACTAATGATCCAATTTCAATGTATCTGAATGATATATTTACAGTTCCTGTTAATTTGGCAGGTATACCTGCAATTTCAATTCCTGGCGGAGAAGATAGTAAAGGCTACCCAATGGGGTTACAGCTAATTTCAAAAGCTTTGGATGAACAAAAAATTTTAAATATAGCTTTAACAATGGAAAAAGCTATTAACTTTAAAAATTCAATAAGTAGATGGTGGGAAAATTAATGGAAAAAGATAAATTTAACTATTTTATAAAAACTGAAAAAAATAATTGGGAAGTAATTATTGGTTTAGAAGTACATGCACAGGTGGTTTCCGATTCCAAGTTATTCTCTGGTTCATCAGCAAAGTTTGGTGGAAAGCCAAACACACAAGTAAGCTTAGTAGATTCAGCTTTTCCAGGAATGCTTCCTGTAATAAATGAATATTGCATAGAACAAGCAGTCAAAACTGGCTTAGGATTGAATGCAAAAATTAATTTGGACTCTATATTTGATAGAAAAAATTACTTCTATGCCGATCTGCCTGCTGGTTATCAAATTTCACAATACAAACATCCCATTGTTGGAGAAGGAGAGGTAAGTCTTGATATGTCTTATGGGAGTAAAAAAATTGGAATAGAGAGATTACATTTAGAACAAGATGCAGGAAAAAGTATTCATGATTTAAGTCCTGATAATACTTACGTTGATTTAAATAGATCAGGAGTAGCATTAATGGAAATTGTAAGTAAGCCAGATTTGAGATCTCCTGCAGAAGTAAATTCTTATGTAAAAAAACTCAGATCAATAATGAAATATTTAGGTACTTGTGATGGTAATATGCAAGAAGGATCTTTGAGAGCCGATGTTAATGTTTCTGTTCGAAAAAAAGGAGAAACAAAACTTGGAACAAGATGTGAAATTAAAAATGTAAATTCTATAAAATTTATGGAGATAGCAATTGACGTAGAGGCAAAAAGGCAAGTTGAATTGCTTGAGTCAGGTAAATCAATTGATCAAGAAACGAGACTTTTTGATATTAAAAAAAAAGAAACCAGATCAATGAGATCAAAAGAAGAGGCACATGATTATAGATATTTTCCGGATCCAGATTTGCTACCCTTGAAAATTAAGAGTAGCTTTGTAGATAATATTAAAAAGAAATTACCAGAACTTCCAGATCAAAAAAAAGATAGATATATTAAAAAATTTAATCTTTCATCATATGAAGCTAATGTCCTTGTTTCAGAGATTGATGTTTCTAAATTTTTTGAAGAAGTAATTAAAAGTGCAGATATTAAACTCGCAAAAAATTGGATAATTGTAGAACTTTTTGCTATTTTAAATGAAAAAAATATTGAAATAAAAGATTCACCTGTTTCACCAAAAAACTTAGCTTTATTGATCAGTCATATATCTTCAGGAATAATCTCAGGCAAAATAGCTAAAAAAGTTTTTGATATAATGGTAAAAACCGGATCCTCACCTGATATAATTATAGAAAAAGAAGGCCTTAAGCAGCAAAGTAATCCTGCTGAATTAGAAAAAATGATTAACGGAGTTTTAAAAAACAATTCTGATAAAGTTTTGGAATATAAGTCAGGTAAAGTTAAATTATTTGGTTTTTTTATTGGAGAAATAATGAAAGTTTCATCTGGTAAAGCTAACCCTATATTAATCAATGAAATATTAAAATCAAAATTAAAAAAATGAATTATTTGATAGGAGATATTGGTAACACTAATATTAAAATTTGCAAAATAGATAACAAATTTAAGATTAAAAATACATATTTATTTGATTCAAATAGTCCTAATTTAAAAAAAGAAATTTCACGAAAATTAATGAATATAAGTAAAAAAAATTTTAATAATAATATTCTATTTTCTAGCGTAGTACCAAAAGTTTATTCAAAATTAAAATTAATTTTAAAAAAAAAAAAAATGAAAGTTCACGAAATTAAAAACTTTAATTTAAAAAGTATCATGAAATTTAATGTAACAAAATATTCTCAACTTGGTTCAGATCGAATAGCTAACTCTATTGGAGCCTACTCAAAATTTAAATCTAATTGTATTGTTGTTGATTTTGGAACTGCTACAACTTTTGACATTGTTAAGTCTAAAGGTGTTTATGATGGAGGAGTGATAGCTCCAGGAGTAAAATTGTCTATAGAAAACCTATATACTTCAACAGCTCTACTTCCACCATTTAAATTTAAAAAATATCCAAATAAATATGGCAAAAATACAATGGAAGCATTGTCATCTGGTTTTTATTGGGGTTATGAAGGTTTAATAAACAATATTTTAAAAAAAATAAATAATAAAAATGGTATAAATTCTAATTTAATATTAACTGGAGGTTATGCTGATTTTTTTAAAAATCGATTAATTAAAAAAGTTAAAATTGAAAAAAATATTACAATATTGGGAATAATAGAAATATATAAAAAATTTTTAATATGAAAAAAAATGAATTAATTTTCTGTCCTTTAGGTGGATCTGGTCAAATTGGAGGAAATATGAATTTATATGCTTACGGAAGTGATGAAAATCAAAAATGGATTATTGTTGATACCGGCGTCAGTTTTGCTGATGACTCAATTCCAGGTGTAGATTTAATTTATCCAGATCCAGCTTTTATAATTGATAAAAAAAATGATTTACTCGGTATTGTTTTAACACATGCGCACGAAGATCATATTGGTGCAATATCACATATATGGCCTGATTTAAAATGTGAGATATACGCTACACCATTTACCGCAGTTCTTATTCAAGAAAAATTTAAAGAAAAAAAAATAGATATTTCTAATTATTTGAAAATTGTTAAACTAAATGGCAACATTCAACTTGGACCGTTTAATATTGAATTTGTAAGTTTGACACATTCAATTTTAGAACCCAATGGACTAAGTATAAAAACCCCTGCTGGTACTATTCTTCATACAGGTGACTGGAAAATTGATCCCAATCCTTTAATAGGGGATAAAATAAATCAAAAAAAATTAAAAGAGATCGGAAACAACAAAGTATTAGCAATGATTTGTGACTCAACAAATATTTTTAGCCCCGGTAGAGCTGGTTCCGAGTCAGATGTTAGAGAAAGTCTTTTAAAAATAATGTCACTTAAATCAAAAAGAATTATTGTAACTTCGTTTGCATCTAATGTTGCAAGAATGGAAACTATTTTTTATTGTGCTGAAAAAATAAATAGGCAAGTTTGTTTGGTAGGAAGATCAATGAACAGAATATTTAAGGCAGCAAAACAGTGTGGATATTTACAGAATATAAAAAATCCTATAGATCCGAGAGAAAGCAAAAATTTTCCAAGAGAAAAAATAGTATATTTATGTACTGGAAGCCAAGGCGAACCTATGGGCGCAATGAAAAGAATAGTTAAAGGCATTCACCCCGACGTCTTTGTTGAAAAGGGAGATGCAGTTATTTTTTCATCCAAAATTATACCTGGTAATGAAAAGAAACTTTACTCTCTGCATAACGATCTAGTACGACAAGAAATTGAACTAATTACTGAGGAGACAGATTTTGTTCATGTATCGGGTCATCCAAACAGAGAGGACCTTAAAGACATGTATGATTGGGTAAAACCAGAGTCCATAATACCTGTCCATGGAGAACACAGACACATGAATGAGCATATTAGATTTGCTAAAGAAATGCAGATTCCTCATGCATTGAGAATTGAAGATGGCGATGTAGTTAGAATTTTTCCAGGAGATAATCCTGAAATTGTTGACAAAGCGCCTTCAGGAAAAATGTATTTGGATGGAAATATTGCTGTTGGTGAAGATTCACAATCTATTAAAGAAAGAAGAAATTTATCTTTAAATGGATACTTAGAAATAACATTGATATTAAACAATAGCGGCAAACTAAATAAACCTGTAATTTCTTACAGAGGTATACCAGAAAATAATTATGATGAAAAAATTATTTTTGAAATGGAAGATAAAATCTTTAATACCTGTAGATCGTTTTCAATGAAGAATAAAAATCAGGAGAAAAATCTTATAGAATCTGTAAAACAAAATTGTAGGAAATTAATTAAAGAAAGAACAGGAAAAAAGCCATTTACAAATATTAATATTGCTAGATTATAATGCTGTTATCAAAACTTTTTGTACCTATAACAAAAAATTTGCCTGCTGAGGCAAAAATTAAGTCACATCAATTAATGTTAAGAACTGGAATGATAAGACAATCCTCAGCTGGTATTTATTCTTGGTTGCCACTTGGCTTCAAGATAATGAAAAAAATCGAAAAAATCATTAGAGAAGAGCAGAATAAAATAGGTGCTCAGGAAATGCTTATGCCAACAATACAATCAGCAGATATATGGAAAGAAAGTGGAAGATATGATGATTATGGTGAAGAAATGCTTAGAATTTCAGATCGACAGAAAAGAGAAATGCTTTACGGACCCACAAATGAAGAACAAATTACTGAAATATTTAGATCAAGTGTAAAATCATACAAATTGTTGCCGCAAATCTTTTATCATATTCAATGGAAATTTAGAGATGAACTAAGACCACGTTTTGGTGTTATGAGATGTAGAGAGTTTTATATGAAAGATGCATATTCTTTTGATTTAAACGAAAGCGATGCAGTTCTTACTTACAACAAAATGTTTCATGCATATTTGAAAACATTTCAACGGTTAGATTTAAAATCTATTCCAATGAAAGCAGATACAGGGCCAATTGGCGGAAACCTGTCACACGAATTTATAATTCTGGCCGAAACAGGAGAGAGTAAAATTTTTGCTGATAAAATGGTTTTTGATATTTCAATCGATAAGTATAAAAACGATAAATTATCATTAGAAAAAATGAGAAATGATTTTTCCAAGTACTATGCTGTAACAGATGATGAATTTAAATCAATTGAATTTGATAAAAATGTAAAAAAAGAAAATCAAATTCAAACTAAGGGCATAGAAGTTGGACACATATTTTATTTTGGAGACAAGTATTCCAAGTCAATGAATTGTTCAGTTGATACTAATGAAGGAAAAAAAATTTTTGTAAAAATGGGATCATACGGCATCGGTGTGTCTAGATTGGTTGCGGCAATAATTGAGGCAAAGTATATAAATAATAAAATGAAATGGCCCAAATCTGTCTCACCTTTCGATGCAGTTATCATTCCTTCTATAAATAAAAATGACAATACAAATTTAGAAAAAGCAAATAAACTGTACAACGAATTAAAGAAGAATAACATTGATGTTCTTTTAGATGATATAGACGAAAATATTTCTAATAAGTTTAAAAAACATGATCTTTTAGGAATTCCTTTTCAAATTATTATTGGCTCAAAATCATCAGATAGACAATTTGAATTTAAAGAAATTAATTCAGAGTCAAAAATTTTAGATATCAATCAAATTATAAAACTTATAAAAAACTAAATTGTTTACCGTTGCAGAAAAATTAATTACATCACGAAATTTAAAACCCAAAAAAAAAGAGGGTTTTTTAAAGATTATATCAATTTTTTCTTTTCTAGGTATTATGCTTGGTGTTGCTGTTCTCATTATTGTTATGTCAGTAATGAATGGTTTTAGAACTGAACTTACTAACAAAATTTTAGGATTTAATCCACATATTACAATCAAACCTTATTCGGCAAATATTGATGATAATTATTATAATATAATTAAAGATAAATATATTAATTTTAATATTATCAAAACTTTTAATGGAGAAGCAGTAATACTGAATCAAGATAGTGCTAAAGGAACATTAATTAGAGGAATTGACTCTAATAAAATTAATACCATTGATCTATTTAAAAATAATATAATTGATGGTCAACTAAGTAATTTTCAAAAAGGCAGTGTCGTAATTGGAAAATATCTTGCTATTGAATTAGGTGTTGTTGTTGGAGATAAAATTAATATTATGTCTTCAAATTCAATATCAACGCCACTTGGAAGTATACCCAAGCAATCATCTTTTATAATTGCTGCAGTTTTTAGTAGTGGACTTTATGAATTTGATCGAAGTGTTTCTTTTTTTAATTTAACAGATTCCTTGTCTTTTTTCGGTAAAGGAAGTGATGACATAAATCTAGAAATATTTCTAAACGACCCATTAAATGCACATAAGTATAAAAATGAAATTCAAGAAATAAATCCAGATTTTTATGTAGGTTCATGGGCAGATCAAAATAAGTCTTTTTTTTCAGCCTTAAAAGTCGAAAGAAATGTAATGTTTTTAATATTAACATTAATTATTATAGTAGCTGCATTTAATATTATTTCCGGATTAACAATTTTAATAAAAAATAAAACTAAAGAAATCGCAATCCTTAGATCATTAGGATTATCTAAAAAGTCAATTATAAAATCTTTTTTTTTAACAGGTTTTATAATTGGTTTTACCGCAACAATAACAGGTCTTGTGCTCGGTATATTATTTTCTCTAAATATTGAAAGCATAAGAATATTTTTATCAAATACTTTCAATTTACAAATATTCCCTGAGGATGTTTATTTTTTGAGTGAAATACCAAGTGAAATTAGTTTAAGCTCAATTACATTGATCTGTTCTTTTTCTATAATCACATCCATCTTAGCTTCAATATTTCCATCTTTAGCTGTAACAAAAATACAACCAATTAAAGCATTAAAATATGACTAAAAAAATTATTGAAATCAAAAACTTATCAAAAGATTTTGAAAATAGTGCCTCAAAAATTGTAGTTTTAAGAAATATTAATCTAAAAATTGAAACTGGAAAAGTAGTTGCTTTAATAGGACCATCTGGATCTGGTAAATCCACTTTTTTACATTTGATATCTTTATTAGATAGTCCAACTAAAGGTAAAATTATAATTTCTGGTAAATCTGTTTCAGAACTTAATGATGATGATAAGAATAAAATAATAAGAGAAGATATTTCTATCATTTTTCAAAATAATAATTTGTTATCTGATTTTACAGCATTAGAGAATGTGGCATTGCCATTAATTATACGTGATACAGGTTATGAAATTTCTATAAAAAAAGCCGAAGAATTTTTAAAAAAAGTTAACCTTGGACATAGACTAAATCATTTTCCTTCAGACCTATCTGGAGGCGAACAACAAAGAGTTGCAATAGCAAGATCTTTAATTGCTGAAACCAAAATAATTCTTGCTGACGAGCCTACTGGAAATTTAGATAATAAAAATTCTAATGAAGTATTTTCTTATTTTTTGAAACTAAAAGAAAAAAATAAAATAATATTAATTGCAACTCACAATAGAGAATTGGCAAAAAAAGCTGATTATGCTTTAAGCATAAGTGATGGTAATATAAAAAGAGTTAATGTCTAATGAAAAGTATATATTCACTAATTTTAAAGTTCATACACAGTATTCGATTTGTGAAGGGGCAATTAAAATTGAAGATTTAGCTGAATACTGTAAAAAAAATAAAATAAGATCATTAGGTTTAAGTGATAGTTTTAATCTATGTGGAGCCTTAGAGTTTTCCGAAGCTTTGAGCAAAGTAGGTACACAACCCATTATAGGAACACAAATAAATTTTAAATATAACGATACAATCGGAAAATTGCCGATTTTTGCAAAAACCGAAAAGGGTTATAATAATTTAGTTAAATTATCATCCAAAAGTTTTTTAGAAACAAAAGAAAACTCAGCTCCAACATGTTCTTTAAATGATCTTTTTGATAATGGCCAGGATTTATTGATTTTAAGCGGCGGTCTAGATTCATTATTCAATAATTTGGTTAAAAAAAATAAAATCAAAGACGTTTATAGTCTTGCTTCTATTCTAAAAAATAAATTCTCCGATTCATTCTATTTAGAAATACAAAGGCATGATGATATAGATGAAACAAAACTAGAAAATATATTTTTAACTTTATCTGAAAAAGAGTCCATACCTTTAATCGCTTCTCAAGAAATCTTTTATATTAACAAGGATATGTACGAAGCTCACGATGCTTTATTATGTATTGGAGAAAAGACCTATGTTGATGAAGTTAATAGAAAAAAGTATTCAGACCAGCACTATATAAAATCTAATGATGAGATTACAAAATTATATTCTGATATACCAGAAGCTCTTGATAATAATTACAGTTTTCCTTATAGATTCAGTTATAAAGTAAAAAAATCTAAACCCGTTCTTCCTTCTATACAAATTTCAAATACCCGTAATGAAAATGAAGAGCTTACATTTCAATCTAATAAGGGATTAGCTAAGAGATTGGAAGCTTTTATATCTAAAAATAAAGATAAGGCAGATTTAGAAAAAATTAAAAAAAAATATTCTGATAGATTGTCACATGAGCTTAGTATAATTCACAAGATGAATTATTCGGGATATTTTTTAATTGTTTCCGATTATATAAAATGGGCAAAACAAAATGATATTCCTGTTGGCCCAGGTAGAGGTTCAGGCGCAGGTTCATTGGTAGCTTATTGTTTGGATATAACTGATTTAGATCCCTTAGAATTTGGTTTAATTTTTGAAAGGTTTTTGAATCCTGACAGAATATCTATGCCTGATTTTGATATTGATTTTTGTGAAGAAAAAAGAGATTTAGTTTTCGATTATCTGAGATCAAAATACAAAAACGGTGTAGCCCATATAATTACTTTTGGTAAATTAAAAGCCAGAATGGCATTGAGAGATATAGGGAGAGTAATCGGTTTACCTTATGGACATGTAGATAAAATTTGTAAAATGATTCCCTTTGATCCTTCAAGACCATTAAGTTTACAGGAATCTATTGATAGAGAACCAAGATTCAAAGAGGAGGAAAAAAATAACCCTAAAGTTAAAAAGTTAATTGAACTTTCATTAAAACTAGAAGGTCTTAATAGAAATCTTGCAACACATGCTGCTGGCGTTGTTATTGCCGGAGAAAAATTGTCAGAAGAAGTTCCGCTTTATAAAGATAATAGTTCTGAGTTACTTTTACCATCTACACAATTTGATATGCACTCCTCAGAAAATGCTGGCTTAGTCAAGTTCGATATACTTGGGCTAAATACATTAACATTAATAAGCAAAACAATTAAAATCTTGAAAAATAAAAAAATTGATTTTGATTTAAGCAAAATTTCACTAAATGATAAAAACGTTTATGAAATGTTATCTACGGGTGAAACAACTGGACTTTTTCAACTTGAAAGCTCCGGAGTAAGATCTGCATTAAAACAAATGAAGCCAAATAAATTTGAAGATATAATCGCTTTAGTAGCCTTATATAGACCCGGACCAATGAATAACATTCCTATATATAATGATTGCAAGAATGGTTTAAAAAAGCCTGACTATATACATGAAAGTTTAGAAAAAATTCTTAAACCTACTTATGGGATAATCATTTATCAAGAACAAGTAATGCAAATAGCACAAATATTAGCTAATTTTTCAGCTGGAGAGGCTGATATTTTACGTAAAGCAATGGGAAAGAAAAAAAGAAAAGAATTAGAAAAACAAGAAGAAAAATTTATAAAGGGTGCTACTAAAAATGGAATTGGCAAAGATATTGCGGTATTCATATTTCAAAAAATTAAACCTTTTGCTGAATATGGTTTTAATAAAAGTCATGCAGCAGCTTATGCATTAATTGCTTACCAGACAGCTTTTTTAAAAAGATATTACCCGGAAGATTTTATAGCTGCAACAATGTCTACTGAATTATCAAATACTGATAAATTGAGAGAATTCGTTGAAGAACTTAAAAGACTAAAAATTAATATTGTAAGACCGTGTATTAATAAATCTTTTGCAGATTTTAAGTCAGAAAAAAATAAAATTTATTACGCCTTATCTGCTATTAAAAGCGTTGGGAAAGAGGCTGTTTCTAACATCATCAAAGAAAGGAATGTGAATGGAGAATTTAAATCACTCAATAACTTTATAAATAGAGTAAATCCTAAAGATATAAATAAACTTCAACTTGAAGGATTAGTAAAAGCAGGTGCATTTGATATTATTAATGAAGACAGAGGTTCGTTGTTAAATGCCGTACCTGAAATCATTCAAGTCAACAAAATACTCTGGGAAGAAAAAATAAGCAATCAATCAAGTTTATTTTCGACAAAATCTGAAAACGATGAAACTATATTTAAATTAAAAAAGATAGAAAATTTATCAAAAAAAGAAGTTTTATTAAAAGAATTTCAATCAATCGGTTTCTATATGTCTGATCATCCACTTAATATTTATAAAGAATTTTTTGAAGATTTAAAAATAAAATCATATTCAAAATTTATCGAAGATCCTGAAAATAATGCATATGTAGCCGGAACTATAATGTCAATGCAGGAAAAAAAGAGTGCAAAGGGAACTCCATTTGCAATAATAAAATTTACTGATTTAAAAAGCGAATTTGAATTATTTTTATTTTCTGACTTATTAATAAATAATAGAGATAAATTAAAATCTGCTAATTCATTTTTGATTACTCTTCAGAAAGATAGTTTAAAAGATCTATCAAATTCAAGAAGAATAAACATTAAAAACATTGTACCTTTAAATGATTTTGTAAATAAATCTTACGACAAAGTCACTATTGAAATAAATGGAAAATCCAACATGCAAGAACTTAAAAATTTACTTCATAATGAGGGAAAAACTAAAATTCAGATTAAAGTTAATAGAAATTCTAAAATTTATATTTTTTCGCTTAAAAATCCTAGAAAATTTAATCTAAGCACATTTAGTGCCCTTAAAAATAAAGAATATATTAAAAAAATAAGTTTTTAATAACTTGATTTTTAAATAGATTAATTATAAATAATAGCTGATTTCGCACACAGCATAGGGCAATTGCCCACCGGTCCGAAAGGAAAGCTGTGGTGGTTTAACCGGAAAAAACTATGAATATACCTAACGTATCAATTAAACAATTATTAGAAGCAGGCGTTCATCTCGGCCATAAAACTTTAAGATGGAACCCTAGAATGAGGCAATTTATTTATGGCGAAAAAAACTCAATACATATTATAGATCTCACACAAACAGTTGTTTTAATTAAAAATGCAATGAAAGAAGTGCACAAATGTATTTCGTCAGGTGGAAAAATTTTAATTGTATCAACCAAAAAGCAGGCTGCTGAAACTATACTTAAATTAGCTAAAGACACGGATCAATATTATGTAAACTATAGGTGGTTAGGTGGTATGCTTACTAATTGGCAGACAATTCAGAATTCAATTAAAAGATTAAAAAAACTAGAAAAAGATTTATCGATGGAAGATATTGGGTTTACTAAAAAAGAGATATTAAAACTAGAGAAAGAAAAAGAAAAACTAAACAGATCATTAGGAGGTATTTCTGATATGAATAAAGTGCCTGAAATGATTTTTGTAATAGATACGAATGTAGAGTCATTGGCTATTAAAGAAGCAATAAAATTGAAGATACCAATAGTAGCTGTACTAGACTCAAACTCAGATCCAACAGGAATAAATTTTCCAATACCAGGAAATGATGATGCAAGAAGATCTATCGATCTTTATTGTGAACTTTTAAAAAGCACTATTATTGATGCAAAAAAGAATATTGCAATAAATCAAATTAATAATGACTTAAAAAAGAAAAATGATTTTTCAGAGAATAAAGATCAATCAAAAAAAACAAATAAATCCCCAAATAACACGCCAAGCAAATAAAGCTAAAGTGATGGCAGATAAAAAAATTTTAGATAATATTAAAAAACTAAGAGAAATTACTGGCGTTGGATTTTCTGATTGCAAACTAGCTATCATAGAAACAAATGGTGATTTAGAAAAATCAATTGAATATTTAAGAAAAAAAGGTATTGCAAAAGCATCAAAAAAAATGAGCCGTATAGCTGCAGACGGTTTGATTATAGTCAATTCAAATAATGGGAATATTTCCGCAATAGAAATTAATAGTGAAACTGATTTTGTAGCAAAAAATAAAGATTTCATTTCTTTTTGCAAAGAGGTTGCAAGTATAAATTTTAAAAATGAAGCTGATTTAAATAAATTAAATAAAAGTAAAATGGATAACGGTAAAACAGTCGAAGAAAATCTTGTTACTTTAATATCTAAAATAGGAGAGAAAATTACAATTAGACGAGCTAAATTTTTTAATAAAGAGGGAAATAACTATTTTTATGTTCACAATTCATCTGAAAAAAATATTGGCAAAGTAATATCTATTGTCAAATTGTCTGGTATCAACAAACAAGACATTGATAGTGTGGGTAATAAACTTGCAATGCATATTGCGGCTCAATCTCCAATTGCAATAAATCAGGATGGAATTAAAAAAGATATTTTAAACAAGGAGCTCGAAATAATTAAAGAAGAATTAAAAAATAGTGGAAAAAAAGAAGATATAATTGAAAAGATTGCAGCTGGAAAAATAAAAAAATTTATTTCAGACAATACATTATTAAATCAAACTTGGATAATGGATACAAAGATGACAGTAAATCAGTTTTTAAAACAGCATTCAAAAAATGGGGAAATTAAAGTTGAAGATTTTATAAGGTATAAAGTTGGAGAAGGGATTTAATTTATGGAAACTTTTGACAAAAATGAGATATCTTTAAAAATGGGAAAAACTATTTCCTCATACAAAAAAGATATCAGTACATTGAGAACAGGAAGGGCAAATCCTTCTATGTTAGATTTAATAAGAATTGATGTATATGGTCAAAAAATGCCTATAAATCAATTGGCCACTGTTACTGTTCCAGAGCCAAGAACAATATCAATTCAAGTATGGGATAAAAATAATGTTAACTTAGTTGATACAGAAATTAAAAAGTCAAATCTTGGTGTTAATCCACAGGTTGATGGTCAAATAGTGAGAATACGTATTCCACAACTTACAGAGGAGAGAAGAAAGGAACTAACAAAAGTATTAAAAAATTTAGGTGAAAAAGCTAAAATATCAATCAGAAATATCAGAAGAGAGTCTAATGATAGTATAAAAAATCTACTAAAAGATAAAAAAATAGGTGAAGATGAAAGTAAAAATTTTGAGGATGATGTTCAAAAAAGTACAGATGAAAATATATCATTGATTGAAAAAATTTTATTGGAGAAAGAAAAAGAAATTTTAACTTTATGAACAAAGTTAACCATATAGCCATAATTATGGATGGTAATGGTAGATGGGGGAAGAATAGGGGCAAAAGTAGAAATTTTGGTCACCAAAATGGCATTAAGGTTATAGAAAAAATAGTAAAAGCCTCAATTAAAATCAATATACCTATAATAACATTTTATACGTTTTCAAGCGAAAATTGGAAAAGACCCAAAAGAGAGGTGAGTTTTCTTTTTAAATTAATAAAACATTATTTTAATAACGAGATTGAGAATTTAATTAAAAATAATATTAAAATAAATATAATCGGCAATATTAAAAACTTACCTAAAACTGTTAAATTATGTCTTTATGATTCTATGGATAAAACCAAAAAATGTAATAAAATTTTGATTAATTTAGCTATTAATTATGGATCTAAAAATGAGATATTAGAAACAATAAAATTAATGAAAAAAAAGAATATATCAACAAATATTAAAAACTTTGAAAATAATTTATATACTAAAAACATAAGTAATCCTGATATATTGATACGTACTGGTGGAAAAAAAAGATTAAGTAATTTTTTACTTTGGCAGATGGCATATACAGAAATATATTTTATGAATAAACTCTGGCCCGACTTTAAGGTTGCTGACTACATTAAAATAATTAATAATTTTAAAAAAGTAAAAAGAAATTACGGAAACATATGAGCAATCTAAACAAAAGAGTTCTTACATCGATTATAATTTTCCCTATTTCAATTTTTTTTATATTGAAAGGAGGCAATTATATTGTATCGTTTTTGTACGCTATTCTGATATTGGGTAATTTTGAAGTATTTTCGGCATTTAAAAGAAAATTTTCAATTATAATAATAGATTTAATTCTTGTAATTGCATTGCTTGCACTTTTGCATTTGAGAAATGATACCGCTTCTTCATTTATTTTACTTATCTGGATTATAACGTTGACAGTATTTTCTGATATTGGCGGTTATATTTTTGGAAGAATTTTTAAAGGAAAAAAAATATCTAAAATTAGTCCAAATAAGACAGTTTCTGGAATGATTGGATCTTTTTTGTTTTCTATTTTATCAGTTTTTTTTATAAGCTTTTTAATAGGTACATTATCAGGTTTAGAAAATAATTTTTTTCTGAAATCTAAATATTTTATTCTTGCTTTATTATTTTCATTTGCCGCTCAATTTGGCGATTTATTTATTTCATATTTTAAAAGATTAGAAAAAATTAAAGATACAGGAAAAATTTTACCAGGGCACGGGGGTATTTTCGATAGGATAGACGGTTTAATGTTTGTAGTTATTCTAGGTTATATTTTATATACTTTAAAAATATTTCCATGAAAAAAAAAAAAATTGCAATACTAGGTTCCACAGGAAGTATTGGCAAAAATTCTTTGAAAGTTATAAATATAAATAAAAATAAATTTAATATTTTATTATTATCTGGTCATTCAAATTATCGTGAAATTATAAATCAAATTAAAATTAATAAACCAAGATACTTTGTAATAACTAATTTATTTGTTTATTTGAAAGTTAAAAAAATATTACAAAATAAAAAAACAAAAATCATTAACAAATACACTGATATTCCACCAAAAATAAAATTTGATATAACTATTGCTGCAATTACAGGTATAGCAGGATTGGAACCTACCATTCAGTTTGCCAAACAATCACAAAAAATGCTTTTAGCTAACAAAGAAAGTATAATATGTGGGTGGCACCTAATTTCATCAATATTAAAAAAAAATAAAAATGAAGCTGTTCCTATTGACTCAGAACATTTTTCAATAAAACAATTAACACACAATTATAAAGACAGTGATATTAAAAAAATATATATTACTGCCTCGGGAGGCCCTTTTCTAAGAAGACCTTTAAATTCTTTTAAAAATATTAAATCAAAGGACGCTTGCAGGCATCCTAACTGGAGTATGGGCAAAAAAATCTCAATAGATTCATCAAATTTAATGAATAAAATTTTAGAACTAATTGAAGCGTATAAATTATTTCCTTTTGATCCTACAAAGTATGAAATTATTATTCATCCGCAGTCTTTAATTCATGCAATAGTAATTTTCAAAAATGGACAAAGTAAATTTTTGTATCACGAGACAGATATGAAAATACCAATATCAAATGCAATTTATAATAATGAAGTTGATATCGATAAGATTATAAAAAAAAATAATAATTTTTTAGAAAAATTAAAAAACATAGAATTTGAAAAAGTTGATAAAAAAAGATTTCCAATTGTTACATTAATAAAAAATAAATATTTATCTAAATCAGGACCAATAATACTTAATGCTAGCAACGAAGTTTTGGTCGATAGTTTTATTAAAAATAAAATACCCTATAATGGAATCTACGACACTCTAGTAAGAGTTTTTAAAGATAGAGATTTCAGTAAATATGCTGTAAAAAAGGTACCTAATGTTTATGAAATTTACAAAATTGATAAATGGGCACGCAAAAGAACTTCGGAAATAATATTGAAAAATTATGACAAATTTATCTAAAATTTTTTTTGCAAGTTTGATTGTATTATTTTCTTTTTCAACATCTTTAAAAGCTGAAAAATTAAACAAAATTATTATTTCTGGTAATGAACGAATATCAGATGAGACACTTATTGTTTACGGTGAAATTGTTAAAAATAAAGATTACACACAGGATGATATCGATACCATAATTAAAAATTTGTATGACACTAAATTTTTTTCAACAATATCAGTAAACTTTTCTAATGGTATTTTAAAAGTTGATGTTAAAGAAAATCCCATTATTAATTCTATTACGTTGCAGGGAGAGGCAACAAAAAAATATACCAAAGCACTTTTAAACTTCATGACATTAAAAGAAAAATCTTCTTACATTAAGAATGATGTAAAAAATGATGTTGAGATAATAAAAGGTTTTTATAGTCAACAAGGTTATTACTCATCTAATGTTGAGGCTAGGACAAAAGAAGTTAAAGGCGGAAACAACCTAGTAGATTTAATATTTATAATTAACAAAGGAAAAAGGGAAAAGATTACTAAAATATTCTTTATTGGTGAAAAAAAAATTAAAACAAAGAGATTAAGAGATGTTATTGCTACTGAGGAAGCAAAATTTTGGAAAATCATATCTCAAAATATTTATCTCAATGATCAAAGAATAGAATTAGACAAAAGACTTCTTAAAAATTACTATCTTAGTAAAGGATATTATGATGCTGAAATATTATCTAGCAATGTATTTATTAAAGAAAAAGAAGGTATTGAACTTACCTTTAATATCAACGCTGGAAAAAGATACAGAATAAAAAAGATATCGACTAATATCGATCCTGTTTTCGATAAAAAAATTTTTAAAACATTAGAAGATGATTTTAAAAAATTTGCAGGAACTTATTACTCTCCATTTAAAATAACAAAAATTCTTGAAAGCATTGACTCTCTAATTGATGATAATGAACTTCAATTTGTTACACATTCTGTTTCCGAAACAATTGATGGTAATTTTGTTGACCTTGAATTTAAAATATATGAAGGTCGTAAAATTGTAGTTGAAAGGATTAACATACAGGGTAATACAGTTACAAATGATTCAGTTATTAGGTCTGAATTAATTTTAGACGAGGGGGACCCTTTTAGTAAAATAAAACTTGACAAATCTATGTCTAATTTAAAATCAAAAAATATTTTTAAGAAGGTTAATTATAAAATTACCGATGGATCATCAAAAAATTTTAAAGTTATGGATATTATTGTTGAAGAAATGCCAACAGGCGAGATTGCTGCGGGGGCAGGCACAGGAACAGATGGTACTACTTTGTCTTTTTCATTAACTGAAAATAATTATTTAGGAAAAGGTCTTATTGTTGATGCATCATTCGATGCATCAGAGAGCTCATTAAGAGGAGGGCTTAAAGTGATAAACCCAAATTATAATTTTTCAGGCAATCTTCTTGAATATGGAATTTCAAGTAAAAAAACTGATAGACCAAACGCTGGTTATGAAAACACTTTGACTTCAGTCAATATTGGAACAAGATTTGAACAATATGATGATATTTTTTTAACTCCCAACCTTGAATTGTCTTTTGATGATATGACAGTTGATAGTACAGCATCTGAACGTCTTAAAAAACAGGCAGGTTCATTTAGTGATTTGTCATTTGGATATGGGATAGAGAAAGATACAAGAGATCGAAGATTTATGCCCACAAGTGGATCAATTTTTGGTTTTGCACAATCGCTTCCTGTATATGTAGAAGAAAATTCATCTATATTTAATAGATTTAGTTTAAGTAAGTATCACAGTTTTAGCGAAAATGTTCTAGGTGCATTTAAATTTTACGCAGCTGGAATTTTTGCTATTGAGGATGATGTAAGGTTAAGTAAACGTATTCATATTCCATCTAAAAGATTGAGAGGATTTGAAAGTAGAAAAGTCGGCCCAGTCGACTCTGGTGACTATGTTGGTGGTAATTATGCTATGGCAATGAACTTCGAAGCAGCTTTGCCGAATTTGTTACCAGAGGCAACACAGACAGATGTTGCGGCTTTTTTAGATATAGGAAATTTATGGCATGTTGATTATGACTCTGATATTGGTCAATCAAGCACGATAAGATCAGCAATAGGTGTTGCAACAAATTTATACACTCCTATAGGTCCATTAAACTTTGTTTTAGCGCAAGATTTATCATCTGCCGGAAGCGATACCACACAACAATTTAAATTCCAGATTGGAACTTCATTTTGATATGAAACATATAAAATTTTTTTTTATTGTTTTTTTGACATTTATAATTTTTACCAAAAGTATAGCTGCAGAGTTATATTTTGTCGATGTAAGCCAAATTTTAAACAAAAGCAAAGCTGGAAAGCAGGCTCAGGATTTCTTAAAAAAGAAATTTGATGAAGAAAATGATAAATTAAAAAAAGAGTCCATCGCTCTTAAAAAAGAAGAATCAGATTTAATATCTAAAAAAAAACTTGTATCTAATGACGAATATAAAAAAAGTTTAAATCTTCTTCGTAAAAAAAATATTGATTATCAAAAAAAAAGGAGAGATGCGTCAAATAATTGGCTTAAAAAAAAGAATGAAGCTAGAGCTAAATTAATACAAACTTTAAACCCAATTTTAACTAAATATATGAATGAAAATAGTATTGAAATGATTGTAGATAAAAAATATGTGCTTTTAGCAAATTCAAAATTTGATTTAACTGAAACAATTTTAAAAATATTAGATAAAGAATTGAAATCGATTAAATTAAAATAAATTTTAATATCAGATATGTCTTTTTTTGTTCCCAAAGGGCCCTTTTCTTTAAGTGATTTGTTCAAACAACATTCAAATGAAAATAAACTATTAAAAATTACAGATATTAAAACTTTAGAAGATGCTGTTGAAAATAATATAACCTTTTTTAATTCTAGCGATTATATCGACTCAGCCAAAAAAACAACTGCATCCGCATGTATTACCACTCAAAAATTAAAACAATATTTACCGAAAACATGTTTAACTATAATTGTTAAAAATGTATTGCTATCTACAGCTGAAGTATCAAAAAAATTTTATCCATACTCTGATATTGATTATCCAGATAAAACACTTGAAGAATTAAATAAACATTCATCTATATTCGACTCAGTCACATTTGGAAAGAATATTTTTATTGGAAAAAATGTTAAAATAGGGTCTAAAACCATTATAGGAAGTAACACAATAATCGAACATGATGTTCAAATTGATAAAAATTGTGTAATTGGAGCAAATGTTACTTTAAGGAATTCATTAATAGGAAAAAATGTTGTGATTCAAGACGGTTCTAAAATAGGAGTAAAAGGTTTTGGTTTTATACCTCTTAATGGTAAAAACTTTAGATTTCCACACATAGGAAGAGTTATAATCAAAGATAATGTTGAAATAGGTGCGAATTGCACCATAGACAGAGGCTCAATTGGTGACACCGTAATTGGAACTAATACTTTTTTAGATAACCAAGTTCATATGGCACACAATGTCAGAATAGGACAAAATTGCATGATTGCAGGTCAGGTTGGTTTTGCTGGAAGTACAACAATCGGCAATAATGTTTCTATCGGTGGACAAGCAGGTGTTTCAGGCCATTTGCGAATTGGAAATTATGTTAGAATTGGTGGAGGTAGTGGAGTTGTAGAAAATATACCAGACGGAACAACAGTAATGGGTTATCCTGCTGTCCCGTTAAAAGAATTTTTAAAAAAAAAATTAAATGACAAATAGCATAAACAAAGAACAGATCGAAAAACTTTTGCCGCATAGAGAACCAATGCTTTTAATTGACAGGTTAATTAACATAGTTCCATTAAAATCTGCTACAGCTATAGTTATTGTTAAAAAAGGAAAATTTTTTTTTGATGGACATTTTCCAGATCAACCTGTTATGCCAGGTGTTTTAATCGTTGAAGCTTTTGGTCAAGCTGCTGCAGCACTCACCGCTCATGGTATAGATCCAAAAGAATATAAAGATAAATTAGTATATTTAATGAGTGTTGAAAAAGCTCGTTTTAGAAATCCAGTTATGCCTGACTGTGAATTACATTTAGATATCGAAGCAATAAGATCTCATGGAAGAGTTTGGAAATACAAAGGTGTTGCTAAAGTAAAAGATAAAAAAATGGCTGATGCAGAGTGGTCAGCTACAATAGTTGACAGGAATAAATGATACATAAATCTAGCATCATAGACTCAAAAGCAGAAATTGGGAAAGATGTAAAAATTGGACCCTTCTGTTTTATTGGACCAAAAGTTCAATTGCATGATGGAGTTGAACTAATATCAAACGTTCATATTGAGGGACAAACAAAAATAGGAAAAGGAACAAAAATTTTCCCATTTGCTAGTATTGGAACTGATCCACAAGATTTAAAATTTAAAGGTGAAACTAACAGCTTAAATATAGGTGAATGTAATACAATTAGAGAATACGTTACCATTAATCCTGGCACAGCAGGTGGGGGAAACAAAACAATAATAGGTGATAATTGTCTTTTTATGATCTCATCCCACGTCGCACATGATTGTAAAATAGGGAACAACGTTGTAATCGCAAATAACGTTCCTTTAGGAGGACATGTTACTATTGAGGACTCTGTTGTTATTGGAGGAAATTCAGCTGTTCAGCAGTTTACTAGAATAGGAAGATTGGCAATGATTGGTGGAATGACTGGAGTTCTCAAAGACGTAATTCCTTTTGGTTTATCTTTCGGAAATAGAAACTATTTAAAAGGTATAAATTTAATAGGACTTAGAAGAAAAAAATATGATAATAAAAAAATAATGGAATTAGACCAAGCATATAAAAAAATATTTTCTTCAAGTAATCTTCATGAAAATCTTAGTAAAATTAATGGTGAATTTAAGGAAAATGAATTAGTACAAGAGGTCACTAAATTTATAGAGAAAGATAAAAAAAGACCTATTTGTTCACCTTTATCTGAATAATGATTGGTTTAATATTTGGAGAAACATCCTTTCCAAAAGAAATTCTAAAAAAAATTAAAAAAAGAAAATCTAAGTATTTAATTATTGATTTAACTAAAAACAGAGCTTTTAAAAAAGACAGATATTCTTACGTAGTATCAATAGGACAATTTGGTAAAATAATTAACATATTAAAAACGAATAGGTGCAATAAAGTCTTATTTGCAGGAAGAGTTAAAAAGCCTAATTTATATAAACTACGTTTAGATATAAAAGGTATCTATTATATGCCT
>MDSV01124637.1_pt1 | contig 22408 bp, 18 predicted proteins | sample 810851 | NCBI WGS metagenome assembly MDSV01 (sample SAMN05326640, study PRJNA326480) | marine metagenome | isolation source: seawater | place: Atlantic Ocean: North East | collected 2012 | reverse complement strand
AGTTGGTTGGCTGATCTATAAAACTGGCTTGACAGCTAATGTGATAAGTTTGATTTCAATACTTTTTACTGTCCTTTCTTCGTTAATACTTATTTTTTGCTCAGAAGAATATATTTTTCTTGTATCTTTTTTACTTCTATTCATAGCTTTATTAGATTGTATTGATGGTAATGTAGCAAGAGCAAGAGGTACAGCTGGGCCTGGCGGAGAATGGATGGATGCGCTTAGTGGCTATACTGTGTACGCACTAATCCCTCTGGCATTGGGTATACACATTTATTTTTATCATCAATTATTTTTTTTAACAGAGCTTTGGATAATTATTGGTGCTCTAACTTCAATTTCTAATTTATTCTTAAGACTTTTGTATCAAAAATTCATTAATAGCAACTCAAGTAATTTCGATCAAAAATATCTTAAGGTAAAAAATTCTTTTTTCTCAAAGATAAGTGGTGAGGTAGGATTAGTTGGTTGGATGATGCCTGCTTTTTTTTTAGCTTCAATTACAAATATGTTTGAAGTTTACTTAGCTTTTTATTGTTTTTTCTACTTGACTTCTGCTGTAGTGGTATCTGTCATATTGGGTCACAAAATTATTTCATTATAAACTATATAATTTAATAGATTTACTTAACAAATCAGAACAAATTTTACTTTTGTTAATCATAAAATATAGAATAAGGTAAATTTTAATGACTCAAAGTAAAATTGCTCAAATTATTTTAGGAGCAGGACGTCCTTTTAAAGGTCAACAAAATACTTCACTTAAGAAAATATCTAGTGAAATGAGAGTACTTGACTGGACTATTCAGGCAGCTAAATATCTCAAACCTGAAGTACATTTTGTCGCTGGATATCAAATGGAAGAGATTATTTCAAAATATCCAACTCTTCATTTTACAATAAACTCTAGATGGGAAAGTACAGGACCTGTAAATTCTTTGCTTGATACAAAGATCACTGATGGATCAGAATGTATAGTATCTTATGGCGATATATTATTTCGTGAGAAAACTATTAAATCACTGCTCGAGTTAAATTCTCAAGTCAGTATTGCTATTGACTCAGTATGGAAAAAACGTTACTCAACGCGAACTCAAGAAGATATAGATAACTGTGAAAAAGTTATAGTATCTGGCAATGAAATGTTAGATGCAGGTGTTGGAATTTCTTCAGACTCAGCAAATGCAGAATTTATTGGTTTATTAACCTTAAAGCCTGAGGTAATGAAATTTATTCAAAAAAGTTCTTCGACTAATAATTTTTATAAAGACAAAGCAAATCTTACTGACTTATTGCAGTTTCTTAAAAAAAATGGTTTTAGTGTAAAGGCCATAGATGTTGAGGGAGATTGGGCTGAATTAAATGAGGCACATGATCTAGCAAATTTTATTCTTGGCACAAAAGCACAAACATTAGCACGTCTTGAAGGAGTCTTAACGCAAAGTAAAATAGAACCTCAAGTAAGCTTCACTATATCTGAATGGCAAAAAGACTCTGAGGGAATCATAAATATTAGTCAAAAAAAATTCAAATCAAAAAATTTGATCATAAGAAGTAGTGCTATTTCTGAGGATACCTTTGAGAGTTCAAATGCAGGTACCTTCCTAAGTATTCTTGATATTAATGTAAATGATCGGATAGCTATTCGAGAGGCGATCAAAACAGTAATTGAATCATACTCAGATGAAAATACAGATAACCAAGTTTTAATTCAGCCAATGATAAAAAATGTATTATTGAGTGGGGTAATATTTACGAGAACACTATCGGAGGGTGCACCCTACTATGTGATAAATTATGATGATACATCACAAGAAACGGATACAATAACAAGTGGATCAAGTGTAAATCATAAAACTTTAATTATTTCTCAAAGTGATATTAAGTCTATTAAAGATCATATACCTGAAGCAATATCTAGATTAATACCTTCGGTTCAGGAAATAGAAAACTTACTTGGCTTTAAGTCTTTGGATATAGAGTTTGCGATTGGAATAAATAGCAATGTACACATACTACAAGTTCGTCCACTAATCTCTGATAATTATGAGATAGATGATGATAGTATAATTTATAAAGAAATAGAAAGTTCTATTTTAAAATATAAAGCTCTTCAAAAAAACACTAGTTCAATTGTTGGTAAATCAACGATTTTCGGTGTTATGCCAGATTGGAATCCAGCAGAAATCATTGGTACGAACCCATTTAATCTCTCATTTGATCTTTATAAATATTTAATTACAGACGATGTCTGGGCTAGGCAACGATCTGAATATGGATATAGGGATGTAAGGCCACAACCTTTACTTGTTTCATTTGCAGGCCATCCTTATGTTGATGTAAGAGCTAGTTTTAATTCTTTTGTTCCAGCTACCATTGATAATGAACTAGCGGGTAGGTTTGTTGATTACTATATTGATACCTTAAAAAGAAGTCCACATTATCATGATAAAGTAGAATTTGAGGTTGTGCCTACATGTTATGCTTTTGACTTTGAGAATTGGAGAGAAAAATTATTGAGTGCTGAATTTTCTAATTCAGAGATCGATAAGTTAAGGGATGGATTAAGAGGTATAACACAAAATGCAATTAGTCGAACAGTAAATGACTTAGAAGATGTTAATGTGGTTAAAGAAAGATTTGACGATATTTTTTCCTCAGACTTGTCTCAATTAGATAAAGCATTTTCCTTACTTGAGGATTGCCGTAACTATGGAACTTTAGTATTTGCTCATTTAGCTCGAAGCGCTTTTATTAGTATTACGCTACTGAGAACTGCAGTTAGCTCCAAAATTATTAGTCAAGCCGCGATGGACTCTTTTTTAAACTCCATTGAAACTGTTGCTCATGAATTTATAAATGATGCGAAAAAAGTTGCTCAAAATGAGAAATCTTGGTCGCTGTTCATTAGTCGCTACGGTCATTTACGTCCAGGAACATATGATATTACCTCCGAAGCATACTCGCACAATATTGATAAATTTCTAAAACCTGTAGTAAAGCAGGCAAAACTGAGTAAGCAAGGTGATAAAAAAGATAATAATTGTTGGTTGGATGAAAGAAAATATCTCGTAGCCGCACTAGCTAAGCTGGGTATTAAAGGAGACCTTGATACCATTGAAAATTTTTTGAGAAAAGCTATTGAAGGACGTGAATATGCAAAGTTTATATTCTCTAGGAATTTATCTGCAGCATTGGATCTTATAAGTGAGTATGGTCAAAAGCTTGGATTGAGTAAAATGACTTTGGCCAATATTTCACTTGAGTCACTGTCAGATATAAGATTAGGAAATGTAAAGTCTGATGAAGTAATTAATTTCTTAAATAATGAAAGTAATATTTTTAGAAATCAGCATGACAAAACAAATAAGACTGTATTGCCGCCGCTTATTATGCAGGAGAAAGATTTTAAAATTTTTATGTACCCAAGTAGCCAACCTAATTATATTGGATCTGGAAGAATCTCGGCTGAAATTGTTAAACTAGAAATGGGAGATAATGGACATAAGGATTTAGAAAAAAAAATCTTGTTAATTCCACAAGCAGATCCAGGATTTGATTGGATTTTTGGTCATAATATTGCAGGATTAATAACTATGTATGGGGGGGGAAATTCACATATGGCAATAAGAGCCAAAGAATTTGGTTTACCTGCTGCAATAGGTGTTGGTGAGGCCTTGTATAAGTCTCTATCGACTGTATCAATAATAGAGCTAGACGTAACAAATAATAAAATTCAAGTTATTAGATAGTATGAGAATAGGCATAACGCAAAGAGTTGAATATATAAATCAAAATACTGAGACCAGAGATTGTCTTGATCAAAAATGGTCTAACCTAATGGATAAATTAAACATGTCTTTGATACCAGTACCAAACAAACTAGAAAAAATTGAAGATTGGCTAGATGACCTTAAATGTGACGGATATATTCTATCTGGGGGAAATGATTTAGCTCATCTAGCTGATGCTAAGAATATATCAATACATCGTGATCAAACTGAAACATTATTATTAAAGTATGCTCAGTCTCGATCACTTCCTGTATTAGGAGTATGTCGAGGATTTCAATTAATAAATAATTTTTTGGGTGGATCTCTTCAGAAGATATCAGGGCATGTTGCTACCAGACATGATGTAAAAATTTGCTTTGATCAAACTGAAACATTTATAACAAGAGAAGTTAATTCATTTCATGAGTGGGGTATTTTGAAAAATGACTTAGCGCAGCAGCTGATCCCATGTGCTTTTGATAAAGATGATAATATTGAGGCGGCATTGCATAAAAAGCTAAATTGGCTTGGCATTATGTGGCACCCAGAGAGAGAAATTGATTTTCAAAATTCAGATTTAGAAATATTAAATAAATTGTTTAAGGGTAAATTTTTTTGAAATTAATTATCTTAGCAGCTGGAGAAGGTAAAAGGTTGAGGCCATATACAAATAATATGCCTAAATGCATGGTTGAGCTTGCGGGAGATTCTCTTTTATCTCATCAACTTTCAACCATAAGTAAATGCAATATTCCAAAAGAAAATATTGCTTTGGTCGGAGGTTATAAATTTGAAGCACTAGAAAAATTTAATTTAAAAATTTATAAAAATACTAATTTTCTATCCACTAATATGGTGACAACATTATTTTGTGCTCGTGAATTTATGTCTCCAGAAGAAGATCTTATAATTAGTTATGGAGATATAATTTATGAAGAAAAAGTTCTAAAAACTCTTTTAGCCGGAAATGATGATATCTGTATTGCTGCTGATAAAGATTGGGAGAGATTATGGCGGTTACGTATGGCAAATCCTTTAGACGATGCTGAAACATTTATCATGGATAGTAATTTATACATTAAAGAGTTAGGTAAAAAACCAGTAACATATTCTCAGGTTCAAGCTCAATATATGGGTTTGATTAAAGTAAGAAGAGATATAATAACAAGACTTATCCGCATTTATGATCAAATTGATCGAGATGCAATTTATGATGGTCAAAATTTTGATAATATGTACATGACAAGCTTTATTCAATTATTGATTAATTTAAAATGGCAAGTCAAAGCAAAGCTAGTTTCAAATGGTTGGTTGGAGATTGACACAGTAGATGATTTAGACTGTTATAACCAAATGGCCAATGATGGTTCATTAAAAAGTTATTGTAAAATTTAAGTTGACTAGAATCAAAAGTAGTATCTGTTTTAAAAAATTTTATGATTAATTGAGTATTTAAAGGAATAATTTTTGTTAGTTAAAAATAGGATAGCTATTGTTTTTATTTCTGGGTCAGCTGGAGAATTAGATTGGATTTTACCCATTCTAAATTTTCTTCTTGAGAAGAATTTTTGTATTAAGATTATATTTTTAAGTAGACATGCCCTTAAAAGCGTAAAAGAAAATAGCATGTGTAACGACTTTATTAATCAAAAAAATAATAATGTTGAGGTAATTATCAATGGAGGCTACCTATTTGAAAAAATTGAGCATATTGGATATTTATCTTATAGAATTTTTTTAAAGCTTAAACTTGATAAAATTTTTTTAACAAAAACTATTTATAGTTTTTATGAATATTTCTTCAAAATCATATTTATGAAATGCCTTCCATCTGAAATATCTAAATTTAAAGATAAAAAGTATTTGTTCATATCAGAATTTCCAAGTTTAAGGAGACCAAGAAATAATTGGATAAAGAATAAATTTAAAAAATCGATTTTCTTCTACTGTCCACATTCACCTCATATTTATACACAAGAATTAGATAGAATATATGAAGAAAAGAGTGAAATAAATTATAACAAACAATCTTTTTTGCTTCTTGGTCATCCAGGAGATTATCATGCAATAAATGATGAAAAGGAGATGGCGTCAGAAGATATAGAAAAGCTATTTATCGGACATCCGAAATACTCAAAAGATTGGGTTCAGAACCTAAAGAAAGAAGTAAGAGATTTTCGAAATAGCTTTAAAAGTAGAAAAAAAATTAATATTTTATTACTTAGCAGGGGCTATGGAAGCTACTTAGATGAAAAATCACATACTCATCTAGTAAATTCATCAGTAAGCACAATTGAAGAATTGATACCAAATTATAATTTATATGTAAAAAAACATCCTAGAGAAACTCATTCACATTGGGATGTCATTACAAAAAATCATTCTTCAATAGAGATTTCTAATAAACATATCATGGAATTAGCCACTAAAGCAAATTTCATTATTTCATTTTGGGGATCTGGAGCTATGGACTGTTTTCTACTCGGAGTACCTATAATTGAATATTGGAATCCTGAAAAAAATTATAAGCAACAAGTTTTAGAGAACGGTTCATACACAACTATATATAAAAAGCTTGGAATAATTTTTCCAGCCAAAAATGAAAAAGAACTAAAAAAAGCTATTATAAAAGTCATGGAAAGTAATTTCGAAATTAAATCAGTAAAACCACATCTATTTTTTTCTGATTTAATAAATCGATCAAACACTTGGAAAATAATATTTGAAAAAATTATTGTTACTCATGGACTATTAGATTGATATCCTAACAATAAAATTGTCATATTACCTCCATGATTTAGTAAATTTATGCTTTTATTGATATGATATATTAAATAATAAATGTATATTAAGAATAGTAAGCGTTTAATAAACTTATAAATTTTTTAAAGGTTCACTTATGAAAGAACTTGAGATTGTAGTCATTGGCTCCGGTTTGTATGTATGTGGTAGAGGTACCAATGACTATGGAACAATTTTACCAGCAATATTTGAAGCAAAAAGAAATAATCAAAACATAAATAAAATACATTTTGTTTCTACTTCAAATAAATCCTCAAAAGAACTTTTAAAAAAAGTAAGAGAATTAGAAGTTAAGACTGGCATTTTGATTGATGTAAAAACTTATCCAGAAAATAATTCAAAAAATGATAATGCTTATAAAGAAGTTCTTAATAAATGTATAAAACCTGCTTGTGTAATTATTGTTGTTCCTGACCATCTTCATTATGAAATTGCTAAGGACTGTCTCGAAGCAGGATTACACACATTAATTGTAAAACCATTTACACCAACTCAAAAAGAAGGAAGAGACCTCATTGACTTAGCTCATAAAATGAAAGTTTATGGCGCTGTTGAGTTTCATAAAAGATGGGACAGATCTAATATTATGCTCAGAGACAAAATTAAATCAGGTGTACTTGGCACCCCATTAAATTGTTGGATCGAGTATAGTCAACGTAAGTCTGTACCTTTGTCATTTTTTAAAGATTGGGCATCTAAGACCAGTATTTTACAGTATTTAGGTGTTCATTATGTTGATGTTATAAGATTTGTTACATCTGCGAACCCAAAGCGAGTTATGGCTATTGGCCAAAAATCTGAAATAATTAAACATGATATTGATACATATGACGCAATTCAATGTATTATTGAATGGGAAATGTCTAATGGATCTCAATTTTCACAAACCATTCTAACTAGTTGGGTAGATCCTGAAACTAGCACAGCAATGTCAGATCAGAAGATAAAATTTGTTGGAACTAAAGGACGCTATGAAGCTGATCAAAAAAATAGAGGAATAAGAATAAATTCTGATAAATTTGGGGTTCAGGATATAAATCCAGATTTTTGTATGTCATACGGTACAACAGATGGAAATATAAGGTGGGAAGGCTATGGCATAGAGAGTGTAAGAACATTCATTAACGATGTTGTTGCTCTAGAAGAAGATAAAATTTCTCTCTCTGATCTACAGTCTGTAAGACCAAGTTTTCAAGAGTCATTAATTAGTACAATGGTTATTGAGGCTGCACATCTTAGTTTAAAAAATCACTCTAAGTGGCAAATTATTGATAATTATAAATAATTCTAATGAAATTATGTAAGTTTTTAAAAATATTGTTTTTATATAAAAATGGATAAAAGAATCTGAGAATATGAACATCTGCATGGTGCCAGTAAGACAAGGATCTGTAAGATTGGCAAAAAAAAACTATTTAAAGATTGGAGAATTCTCAGTTTTTGAGATTGCACTTTTGAAAGCTATTAAAAGTAATGTATTTGATCGCATAGTCTTGAATACAGATGACCCAGAATTAGAGGAAATATCAATTAAAATGGGAATAGATTTTTATTTGAGAAGAGAAAATTTAGCATCTTCTGAGGCGTCAAGCGATCAGGTAGTATTAGATTTTTTTGAGAATATGAATTGTGAGCGTGTTTTTTGGCTAAATACAGCAAGTCCTCTACAAACTATAGATGATGTAAAAAATTTTGTTGAAAAAGCTCATGAAGTAAACTGGGAGTCTGGGGTATCAATCAATTCCAAGACGGTACATACATTATTTAATGAGAGCCCTCTAAATTTTGAGTGGAAATTTGGATTTGCAAGAACCCAAGATCTCAAGCCAATAAAATGTTTTAATTATGCTATGATGGGTTGGCATAGAACAATGATCAATTGCTTAAAGTCAGGTCAATTATTTAATGAAAATACCTGCCTTGTCGAGTCTTCAAAATGGAGTGGTTTATTATTAAAAAATAAAGATGACATGAATTTAATAAAATTATTATCAAGAGTAGCGCCAAACCAGGGTCTGAAATTTTAATTAAAAATGAATTTAGAGAATTTAAACACTATTGAAAAAATTGAAACTATGTTTAGTGAAGGGTTAAGTAAATCTCTTGCTAGTAAGAAAGAATTGAAAAATGCTGGCACAAAAAAACTTAAATTAAAGCATTTATTTTGGTTACCATCATTAATATACAGAAAAAGCTATGAATTGATGCCAAAAATTTTGAAAGATATTTTTTTTTCTTTATCAATAATACATAAATCACCTAATACTAAAATTTTTGCAAAAACTAGATATGAAGAATTAAGAATATTATTAGATATAAAAATTTCGTCTTTAGTATTAAAAATTATCCCTAGCCAGTATGTGTCAGAAGCGAGTAATTCTTTCAAGTCTGGTTTTTGTACATTCAACTTATCAAATATATCTGAACTTAACCCAATAATTGAGAATGTAATCAGTTACTCAAATCCTAGTCATGCAGGAGCGCAACCATATTTTAAGGATGGAAAAAGAGAAGAAATAAAAAACTCTTTTTCTACATATTATACTTTTTCTAAACAAGATAATAAAAATATAAATTCATTTATTGATAAAAATTTGAATAAAGATTTCAATTATCATCTTTCTGCACTTGCCGGATATAAGTGTGAAATCAAAGATCTTATATATTCTCTTTCAATAGTTCGAGGTGAGAATTCAAATTCAGAAATGCACCAAGATACATACGGAAGCGTTGCAAAAGGATTTATATATCTCCAAGATACAAAGGATGGCAATTCACCTTTTGAGTATCTTAAAGGCTCATATATAGATGCAGCTTACAGGTCTCAACAAACTAACACGGCAGTAATAAGTGATGATCTATATAGCTCTGGATCAACGAGAATAAGACATAAAGTCTTGGATAACGCAATCAATAAATATGGTATTAAAACTTTTACTGGATCTAAAGGTTTGTTTATTTTAGCAAATACTTCAGGGTACCATAGAAAAGGCTCTCACAATTCTGAAAAACCAAGAATTATGCTTGCATGTGGAGTAGAAAGAAAAGGAATCATTAATAAACTAGCAAGAAATTTATATGAAATTTTTAAATTAAAAGTTTTTAAAGCTTTAAATAAGTAGATAGATAAAAATTTTTTCTCATAATCTTATTTTTTAAAAAATATTTTTGTATAATGCAAAAAATCTAATTTAGGTCAAATGTTTTTAATAAATTATAATTTAAAATGAAATGTGTGGAATAACAGGTTTCTGTGATTTTGAAAAGAAATCAAACGAACATACATTAATAAAAATGACTGATAGCCTCAATCATAGGGGTCCTAGAAGTGGTCACACCTTTTATGAAAATCATAACTCGAATGTAGGCTTAGGCCACAGACGATTATCTATTCTAGATCTTTCATCTCAAGGATATCAACCAATGAACTTTAAGCACCTAGAAATAATTTATAACGGAGAAGTATATAATTTTAGGGAAATCAGAAGTGAGCTTCAAAAACTTAATTATAGTTTTAAATCCAATAGTGATACTGAAGTAATTCTAAAAGCTTACCATGAATGGGGTATAAAAGCTGTTGATAAATTTATTGGTATGTTTGTAATAGGAATCTATGACAAAAAAAAGCAAAAAATTATATTGATACGTGATCGTGTAGGTATAAAGCCATGTTATTACTATAAAGCCGAAAAACTCTTCATGTTTGCTAGCGAGTTAAAAAGTTTTCATCAAAACCTTAGATTTAAAAGAAGTATCAACAAAAATGCTTTAGGGCTTTTTATGAAACATGGATATATACCAGAGCCTTATAGTATATTTGAAAATACCCATAAATTAAGAGCAGGACATTACCTAGAGTTTGATTTAAAAACTCAAAAAATAGATGAAATAAAATATTGGGATATTGTTGATTTTTATAACAAGCCAAAAATTAATTTTAATGAATTTGAAAGTATCAACGAATTAGAGAATTTATTCAGATCTGCATTTGAATATCGAATGATTTCAGATGTTCCTGTAGGAATCTTTTTAAGTGGTGGCTATGATAGCGCTATTGTAACCGCAATACTTCAAAGTAATAGAAGCGAAAAATTGAATACTTTTACAATTGGTTTTAAAGAGGAAAAATATGATGAAATTGCTAATGCTAGAGAAACAGCTTCTTACTTGGGAACAAATCATACTGAGTATTATTGTACTCAGCAGGACGCAATAGATATAATTCAAAAGCTTCCTGAAATTTATGATGAACCAATAGGTGATAATAGTGCTATACCGACAATATTAGTTAGTCAGTTGGCCAAAAAGAATGTAGATGTCTGTCTAAGTGCTGATGGAGGTGATGAGTTATTTGGAGGATATAATAAATATACTTCAATCATCAAAAAAAAGAAAATTATAGATAAAATACCAAATTCTCTTAAATCTACATTAGCGGTTATAATGAGAAATAAGCATGTACATCAAAATCTATCAATATTTGGGAATGTGTATGATGTGCAAACAAGATGTAATAAATTTGCCGAGATATTAAAATTTGACGAAAAGCAGATTTTGAAATCTTCAGGGGTATTTTCTAACAAAGAATTAGATGAATTAATAAATTATTTAGTCATAAATTTAGAAACTAATTTTGATTGTCACATTAGTGGAGATGAAATTTCAAATCTTTTAGGCCTAGATTTCAAAACATTTTTAGTTGATGATGTCTTACATAAGCTTGACCGTGCTACTATGAGTATGACACTAGAGGGCCGTGAGCCGTTATTAGATCATCGAATTGTTGAATTTGTTGCTCAGTTACCAAGTGATATTAAAATAAAAAATGGAAACAAAAAATGGATATTAAAAGAAATTGTTCATAAATATTTACCTGAGAAAATGATGAATAGGAGTAAAAAAGGATTCGGTGCTCCGGTGCAAGAATGGTTAAAAGATGATCTAAAAGAATACCTTGATGAATATGTAAATGAGAAAAGTTTAAAACAACACCAACTTTTTAATATTCAAGAAGTTATAAATTTAAAAAAAATGTATATTAGCGGTGTAAATTTAAATGCTACAAAGCTCTGGTATATTTTAATATTCCAAATGTGGTATAAAAGATGGATGAATTAAAGATAATTAAATTAATTATTTTACTTTATTTTTAATAAGATTTATACGGAGATATCTAAATTTAATAATTGTATGTTAAAAATTATTGATATTAAAGTTTCAGATATTAGAGTGCCAACATCTGATAAGTTGATTGGATCAGATCCATTTCATAAAAAACCAAATTATTCTTGTGTGTACACAACTATAAGACTTGACAATAATATACTAGGTCATTCTATTTGTTTTACATCTGGAGCGGGCACTGATTGGATTGCATATGGAGTAAGAGATCTTGCTAAATTATTGAATGGCTATGACTTCACAGAATTTATGGAAAATCCAGGTTTCATATATAAATTAATTAATGATCATCACCAATTAAGATGGCTGGCTGATGGGGTTAATAGAATGGCTTTAGGTTCAATTATTAATGCACTCTGGGATGCATGGGCAAAGATAGAGAAGAAACCTATGTGGAAACTATTAGTAGATTTATCTCCAGAGCTAATCACTGACATAATTGATTGGCGATATATGAAAGATGCATTAACAAGGGAAGAAGCTATCGATATTCTAAATGAAAAAATTGATGAGCATTCAGAACTTGAGCTTAAATTCTTGGATCAAGGCCCAAAGGCCTATTCTACAGCTGGATGGCTTGGGCTTACAAATGATGAAATCTCTAAAACAATTCATCAGATGAAAAAAAAAGGATTTGATTGCTTTAAAATGAAAGTGGGACAGAGTATTGAAGGCGATAAAGAAAGATTAAGTTTCATCAGAGAGGTTATTGGATATGACAAAAAAATGATGCTTGATTGTAACCAGTTTTGGGGGGTTGATGAGGCCATAGACTATATGGCTGAACTTAGAGATTTTAAACCGTATTGGATTGAAGAGCCAACAGCTCGTGATGATGTTCAGGGACACCTCAAAATATCCCAAGCTCTTAAGAAATTTGATATCAAGGTCGCCGCAGGTGAACAAGTTCCTTCGCCAGTTATATTTAAACAGCTCCTTCAGTCCCAAGCTATAAGTATATGTCAAATTGATTCATGTAGGATGGGAGGTGTAAATGATGTTTTGCCAATAATCTTAATAGCAAAAAAGTTTAATGTACCTGTTTGTCCACATGGAGGAGGTATTGGATTATGTAATATGATCGTACATTATGCAATTTGGGATCAAATAAAAGTATCAAGCCACTCAGATAATCAACTAGTTGAGTATATAAATTTTCTTCAAGATGATGTTTTTATTAACCCCGTACAAGTAAATAATGGACATTATTTAACCCCAAAATCACATGGCTGGGGATTAGAAATGAGAGAAGAATTTTTCAATTCACATATATACCCATCTGGCGAAGTTTGGAAAAATAGAGTAGATTCAGGTAGCATTACTTTTTTAGCATAGATTTATATTTAAATTTTGTAAGAAAGAATTTCAGAAAGGACCTTATCCATGAAATATGATGTTGTAATTCGATGTAGAAATGAGATGGAGTGGCTTCCAAAAGTTCTTTCTTCTTTAAATACTCAGTCCATTAAGCCATCCAACATTATCTTAGTTGACAATGATAGTACTGATGGTTCCTTAGAGTATGCAAAAAAAGAAAATTGTACCATTGTAAAATATGATAAAGCTGAATTTAATTATAGTTATTCTCTAAATTTAGGAATAAGAAAAACCACTTCAGAAAGTATCTTAATTCTATCTGCACATTGTGAAGTTGCGACGCCTAAATCTGTACAAAGAATGATAGAGGTGCGCTTTGAGTATGATGCAGCTGGTGTATATGGAAGACAAATACCAACAGCTAATAGTAATCCTGTCGACACTAGAGACTTGATAACTGTTTTTGGAAGGGAGCGTATAGTTTATAAAACATATCCTTTTTTTCATAATGCATTTTCTCTAATAGATAGAAATGCATGGGCTGATTGTAATTTTAACGAAAAACAAAACGGTGTTGAGGATAGATTTTGGGCACGTGAGCAGGCGTTAAAAGGTAGAAAAATAGTGTATGAGCCTGAAGCTATTGCCTTTCACGAACACGGGCTGAACCAGGGTATTTCAATGGAACGAGCAATCAGAGTATGTGAGTCTTTAAAAGTTCTACACGAAGATGACTTATTTAATTGGCCAACTTTTAAATGATATACTGAGTAAAATGTTAAAAGTTATAAGAATGTTAAAAACTAATGATTTAAATAATATGACCAATAAAAAAAATAATTGTAAACTTGTGAATACTTTAAATATCAATTTCTTTTGTGCAAAAAATAGCAATAGTAGTTAACAATTCATGGTATGCATGGAATATGAGAGCAAATCTTGCATTTGCCTTTCAGAAAAAAAATTACGAAGTAATATTTATTTGTCCTTATGATAAATATAGTGAGAATATAAAAAAATACTTTAATTATATTGATATCAAAATTAATTCTAGAGGTATCAATCCAATTCAAGATTTAAGAGTTTTTTTAAATTACTACTCAATCTATAAAAAAATTAAACCAGATATAGTTTTGCATTATACAATCAAGCCTAATATTTATGGAACTATTGCTGCATACGTTTTAAAAATACCCTCTATAAATAACATAGCGGGACTTGGAACTTTATTTATAAATCAAAATTTTATAACAAGAATAGCAAAACAACTTTATAAATTCTCTCAAAAGAAAGCTTCAAAAATTTTTTTTCAAAATAATGATGATTTTAAAACATTTGTAAGTGAAGGTTTAGTTCAAGAATATAAATGCGATGTCTTACCAGGGAGTGGCGTTGACTTAGAAAAGTTTAAATTTGTACAAAAAGAAAAAAATAAGACATTTCGTTTTTTACTTGCCTCAAGAATGCTTTGGGCGAAAGGTATTAAAGAATTCATAGATGCTGCAAAAATTTTAAAAAAAAAATACAAAAATGTCGAGTTTCATCTATTAGGACATTTGGATATGAAAAGCCCTACAGCAATACAAAAAAAACAGATAGATTTGTGGTCGAAAGAAGGTTTTGTTGATTATAGGGGAAGCAGTGATGATGTAAGAGTAGAAATCGCCCAAGCCGACTGTATAGTATTGCCATCATATTATAGAGAAGGTACACCGAGAATTCTTTTGGAAAGTGCTAGTATGCAAAAACCAATTATAACTACTGACAACATTGGCTGTCGTGATGTAGTAGATGATGGAGTGAATGGATATTTATGTGAAGTGAAAAATGCTCTAGATTTAGCAAAAAAAATGGAACAAATGCTTGAACTTTCAAATGAACAAAGGTTGAGAATGGGAAAGCATGGAAGAGAAAAAATGGTAAAAGAGTTTGATGAAAATACAGTGATAAATAAATATATTGAATCTATTAGAGTTTTATTGAAATGAACTTATTAGTTACTGGTGCCACTGGTTTCATCGGTAAACGGCTGGTATCTGGCTTACATAAAGATGGACATGATTTGCGTATTCTATCTAAAAATAAACAGCTTAAGGGTGTGATTCATTGTGATTTACAGAATGATAATATTCCCAATGAAGCACTATCAAATATTGATATAGTTTTACATCTGGCAGGTTACGCTCATGATATGAGAGGCTCAAATAAGATTAAGGATCGTTATTACAGATTAAATGTGAATGCTACTGTTCAATTAGCTAAACTTGCAGTCAAAGCTGGTGTTAAAAAATTTATTTTTGTCAGTAGTGTTAAAGCTGGAGGTTTGCCACTCAATCACGAGTGTTTTGACGAAAATAATTTCAATGAGCAAAATGATATTTATGGAAGTTCAAAGCGAGAGGCTGAGTTAAAACTACTTGAAATTCATAGACAGACAAATATGAATATTTCTATCATCCGTCCTTCTTTAGTTTATGGTCCAAATATGAAAGGTAATTTACAATTAATGTTATCAGCTATGAAAAACGGTTGGTTTCCTCCATTACCTGAAACAGGCAATAAACGGTCGATGATTCATGTTGATGATCTAGTTCGGGCAATTCAATTATTAATTATTAAAAATGAAGCTAATGGTGAAATATTTATTGCAACGGACGGTGTAACATATTCATCCCGAGATATTTATGAAGCTTTATGCACCGTCTTGGGTAAACCAATTCCTAAATGGAGTTTACCAAAATTCATATTTAGTTTTTCTGGATTAATTAGTTCTAACATTAAATATAAAGTTAATAAATTATTTGGGGATGAATTTTACTCATCATCAAAATTAGAAGCTCTTGGATTTAAAGCCAAAAAAACATTAAAGGATATCAATGAAACGGATTTTTGATTTTTTAATAAGTTTTTCGCTTATATTAATTTTATTAGCCCCTATGTTGTTGATAGCTCTTATAATTCGTTTAACTTCCAAAGGACCTGCTTTATATTGGTCCGATCGTATTGGAAAAAAAAATTCAATTTTTAAAATGCCTAAATTTAGATCAATGTTGGCAGATACACCAGCTGTCGCAACACACCTTTTAGACGATCCAAAATTACACTTATCGCCAATTGGTGAATTTTTAAGACGTTCAAGCTTAGATGAGCTGCCACAGCTATTTTCAGTCTTAAAAGGCGATATGAGTCTTGTAGGACCTAGACCGGCACTATTCAATCAAGATAAACTAATTTCTCTCAGAAAAAGTAAATCCATTGATGAATTATTGCCAGGTATTACAGGATGGGCACAAGTTAATGGAAGGGACAATTTATCAATTTCCGAAAAAGTAGTATTCGATTTTGAGTACTTAGAATGCCAATCATTTTGGTTTGATATTAAAATTCTTTGGATTACTGTTGTAAAAGTTTTAAAGCGAGCTGGAGTGAGTCATTAGTTATGATGATGAATCTATCTCATTTGAATATCAATAAATTTATTATGTGCTAGATATTAAAACTTAGTTTATAATCAAATTTTATAGGTAATTATATGAGAAAAATTCCAAATAGTATTTTATCTCTTCCTCGTTATTCAAAAAAAATTATTGCTATGGTAACAGATGCAGGGTTATGTGTTTTGTGCACATGGCTTGCATTGATTTTAAGATTAGAGGATTTAATTCAATTTAACGATTTCAATTTTTATCCAGCATTAATATCAATAATTATTGCAATACCAACTTTTTGGTTATTTGGTTTATATAGAACGATATTTCGTTATACTGGACTTTCAATAACCTTTACTGTTTTAATATCTATACTTACATATAGCTTATTATATTTTTTAGTTATTGGAATTTACGGTATTCCTGATGTTCCAAGATCTATTGGTATACTTCAGCCAATGATACTTTTTTTTGCAATTATTTTTTCAAGACTAAGTGTAAAATTTTTGTTATCAAAAAATTTTAATCAAAAAAAATTACCAAATAAAAAAAATGTACTTGTGTATGGCGCGGGGGAGGCAGGAAGACAATTAGTAGTTGCTCTTGAAAACAGTCCTAAATTTACTGTTGTCGGTTTTTTAGATGATAACACTCAAATGCATGAACAAATTATACTTGGTAAAACTATTTATGCTTCATCAAAAATAAAGAATTTGATTGAATCAAAAAACATAAAGATTATCTTCCTTGCTCTTCCGAGTATTAGTAGAAAAGAAAGAAACCATATTATTGAAAAACTAAATAAATATAAGTTAAGTGTGAAGACTCTTCCAAGTATATCTGAGATTGTTGATGGTAGAATAACTATTTCTGATATACAGGATTTAAATATTGATGACTTATTAAGTCGTGATGAAGTAAGGCCTGATATTGATCTTTTAAATAAAAATATAAATTCAAAAACAGTATTAGTGACAGGTGCAGGAGGCTCAATTGGCTCTGAATTATGCCGTCAAATAATTAGACTAAAACCGAATAGGTTATTACTTTTAGAATTAAATGAGTTTGCTTTGTATAAAATTCATTCTGAATTAAAGAATTATGATAATAATATAAATATCATACCATTACTTGCCAATGCTCAAGACCAATCAAAGTTAGAGTTAATTTTTGAAACTTTTAATGTAGAAACAGTTTATCATTCAGCAGCATATAAGCATGTTCCTTTAGTTGAAGAAAATATTTGTGAGGGAGTTAAAAATAATGTTTTCAGTACTTTGTCAGTTGCAAATGCATCAGTTAAAAAAAATATTTTAAATCTTGTGTTAATATCAAGTGATAAGGCAGTAAGACCAACTAATATTATGGGTGCCTCAAAGAGGCTCTCAGAGCTTTGCGTTCAGGGAATTTGTGAAAAAAATAAAGATATCAGAACAAACTTTTCAATTGTCAGATTTGGAAATGTATTAGAGTCATCTGGATCTGTTATTCCAAAATTTAAGCAACAAATAAATGAAGGTGGTCCTGTTACCTTAACCCATAAAGATGTTACAAGATATTTTATGACTATAACGGAGGCTGCACAATTAGTTATACAAGCTGGGGCTATGGGAGAAAACTCTGAAGTATTTGTGTTAGATATGGGAAAAAGTATAAAAATAATTGATTTAGTAAAGAAAATGATAAGTTTATCGGGTTTGAAAATTAAAGATGATAAAAATTTAGATGGAGATATTGAGATCCAAACCATAGGTCTCAGACCTGGTGAAAAATTATATGAGGAGCTTTTAATTGGTGATACGCCAGAAAGAACTCGTCACTCAAAAATAAAGAAAATAACTGATCCATACATTCCCTTCGATGAATTAGAAATAGATTTAAATAAATTAATAAATTTATTAGATGATAATAAAGTCGACGAAGTAAAAGATTTGCTAGAAAGATTATTAAAGTTATATAAATCAAATTCAGAAATTATTGACCATATTTACACTGAGTATCATTTAAATAAAAATATAAAGTAAAACCTATTATTTAATTAAAGTTTAAAAAATTTGTTAAAATAGTATTTAAATTTAAAAGATTTTATTTTGAAATATTAAGCTATAATGATAAGTACTTGATAATTATTTTATATATAATAGTAGTTTTAAAATAATGGTATTTAATTCTCCAAAAGAAAAATTTATATTTTTTAATATTTCAATTATTTTATTTTCACTCATCCCTTTTTTTTTGATTACAGGACCCTTTTTAAGTGATTTATCAATCTCATTAATAAGCTTATTATTTTTAATATATTGTATTAAAGAAAAAAATTTTTCATATTTTAAAAATAAGTATTTTTATTTTTTTTTATTATTTTGGCTATACTTAATAAGTAATTCTCTTATTTTTAATTTTAGTTTAGATAGTTTAGGTACATCTATAGTATACGTAAGATACGGTATCTTTGTAATTGCAATTATTGCCTTATTAGATTTTGATCATAAGTTTATAAAATACTTTTTTTACTGTATCCTTGTTTGTTTTTCAGCTCTTATTATAGATGGATTCTTTCAATATTTTTCTGGTAAAAATATTTTTGGATATATGCCCACTAATCAATTTAGGGTTTCAAGTTTTTTTTTTGATGAACTTATTTTAGGAAGTTATTTAAGTCGACTGTGGCCAATCTTTTTTGGATTATCAATAATTATATTCAATCAGAAAAGTAAACCCTTTTTTATTTTTATAATAATTTTTATCTTATCAGAAGTCTTAATCTTTTTAAGTGGTGAAAGAACTGCTTTCTTTTATATTAATCTATCTGCTGTTTTTGTGATTTTATTTTCTCAAAGGTTACTAAAATTAAGACTTTTTAGTCTTTTATCGAGTATATTGCTACTGACAATTATTACTTTTATTAACCCTATTGCAAAAGAAAGAATAATTGATCACACCTTACAGGGAATGAATGTAATTAATTCAGAGGATATAGCTGATAGCAGTGATCAATCAGTAAATACTGAGGTATCACAAATTTATTTTTTTACAAAATCGCACCATGAAATTTATATTTCAGCTTACAAAATGTTTTTAGATAATAAAATTATGGGAGTTGGTGTCAAAAACTATCGGAATGAATGCAATAATCCAAAATATTTTATAAATGGAAAAGATGTTTGTTCCACCCATCCTCATAATACTTATATGCAAATACTATCAGAAACAGGCATAATTGGTTTTTTATTTTTAGCTTTTTTACTTTTTATTTTCTGTAAATATATGCTTAAACATATAATTTGCAGATTTCAGAGAAAATCTTATTTCAATGATTTTGAAATTTGTATTTTATCAGGAATTGTAATATATTTGTGGCCGATTGTACCAACTCTCAATGTATTTAATAATTGGTTAAATATCTTAATGATTTTAAATTTACCTTTTTTTATTTGGAGTAGAAAGTCAATAAATCTAAGGGAAAGTAATAAGTATATTTAATGTCGGAACCTAATCAAAATAATTATGATCAAATAGATTTAATTGATTTATTGCAAACACTCTGGGAAGATAAATTAAGAATTATTGGTATTTCAATTATTTTTCTTTCTGGAGCAATCATCTATAATTTTTTTTTTACTAATACTATTTATAAGGCGCGTACAGAAATCAATCTAATTAAATCGTCAGATGCTGAAAAGTATGCTGATTTAAATATGATTGAGTCTTTTAAAGTAACCCCTGAAAAACTTCTTGAATTATATATCGAGCAGCTTGAAGCTGAAAATCGAGTTTTATTTAAAAATGCTATTATAGAATATAACTTATTAGACCCTAAAGAATTCGATGACGAGGAAAGTTATGATAAAGCTGTCTCATCATTAGCTTACTCAATTGAAATTAATCCTTACCATTTGGATTCAAATAATAAGAAAATAAATGGAGCAATCCCAAGTTGGGCTATAAAAAGTGACATAGCTGATAAAGATGCATGGTTATTATTATTGAATGAAGTTGATAATCAAGCAATAGAGTCTACAAGGCAAAATTTAATAAAAAATTTTAATTCCTCAATGAATTCTGTATCTCTAGAGCTCAAGTTCAAATTAGAAGATGTTTTAACAAAAATTGAAAATACAAGAAATGATTATCAATTAAACATTGAGAGCAGACTTGAGTTTTTAAAAGAGCAAAATGAAATTGCAAAAGCTTTGCAGATTGCAACGAGTACAATTGAAACTCAAGTCTTTCAAACATCAAATAGTGTTATTACAAACCTTATGACTGAAACACCGTATTACTTAAGAGGATTTGTGCCAATTTCAAAGGAGATAGAGCTTATTAATTCTAGAAAAAATACTGATGCTTTTATTCCTAATTTAATTGATCTTCAAAACGAAATGCGAATGTTAACGCAAAATAAATTACTTAAGCGCACCAAAGAAATATTTGCACTCACTCCAGCATTTGATAAAAATAATTTCAAAGCTTCAATTATTTTATTAGAAGCAACTAAATTTCAATATAATAGTCAAGATAAAAGATTAATAATTTTTTCTCTAATTGCTGGCATTATTTCAGGATCAGTATTTGTTATCATTTCAAACGCTATTCGTAATAGAAAAAAAAAATAATCTGATTGATTTCTTTTCTTAGCTGTTCGTGGCGATTAGAAAGCCATAGACATCAATAATTCAATGGTTATTTAGTAAAAGACCTTAATTATTTTCTTGAAAATGTTAGTCGCTTTGAGTCAATTTGACTTTGTCTCATTTTTGATGAATTAAGCTGTTTATCGGTTCTTTTATTATAACAATAAGGACACTTAACACCTTTTTCATAATATTTTGATTTCAAATCTTTTTTTTCTAATGGAGTTCTACATCCAAAACACTGAATATACTTGCCTTGAGATAATTTTGTATTAACTGCCACTCTATTGTCAAAAACAAAACATTCTCCTTTCCAGGTAAGATTTTGTTTATCTTTTTTATATTCAAGATAATTCAAAATACCACCATCTAGCTGATAAACATTTTTATATCCATTCATTAATAAGTAGGAAGAAGCTTTTTCACATCTAATGCCGCCTGTACAAAACATAGCAATCTTTTGATCGTGCTTTATTTTTTTTTCTTTAATATATTTTGGAAATTCTCGAAATGAATTTGTCCTAGGGTTAATTGAATTTTTGAATGTTCCAATTTTAATTTCATATTGATTTCTTGTATCAATCACCATAAATTTTTTATCATTTATAACTTTGTCCCAATTTTTCGGTAAAATATAATTTCCAGTAATTTTTTCTGGTGATACTTGTTTATTACCTATCGTAACTATTTCTTTTTTAATCTTAACTTTAAAACGATTAAATGGGATAAAATTACTTTTTGAAAATTTTAAAGAAAGTTTTCTAATTTTAAGAATTTTTTTTATTTTTTTTATAAATATATTTAAATCACTCTTATCGCCCGAAAGTGTTCCATTTAATCCTTCATTGGACATTAGTATTGTTCCAAAAACTCTATTTTTTTTTTCAAAAGAACATAGCTCTATTTTGATAGATTTTAATCTGGATATCTTTTTGAAACGGTAAAAAGAATATATAAAAACTTCTTTTTTTTTCATTAGTATTCAACTGGTATTGGATCTAATGACCGCCAGAGATACCAGGTAGCTACTGATCTATATGGCTTCCATTTATTCCCTATCATAATTAATTTTTTTCTTTCTATTGGGTATTTTAGATTGTAAATTTTACATATCCCTCTAATCACTCCTATATCATCTAAAGGAAAGATGTCAGCTCTGCATAGATTAAAAATTAAAAACATTTCAGCTGTCCAACGTCCTATACCTTTAACTTGAACCAGATCTTCAATAACTTCATCATCACTCATTTTATTCCATAAATTAACTTTT
>MDSV01043409.1_pt1 | contig 22414 bp, 18 predicted proteins | sample 810851 | NCBI WGS metagenome assembly MDSV01 (sample SAMN05326640, study PRJNA326480) | marine metagenome | isolation source: seawater | place: Atlantic Ocean: North East | collected 2012 | reverse complement strand
TCAATGAAACAAGGAGTTCTTAATATAGCAGGATGATGGATCTGAAGAGAGTCTTTTTAATCGGAGCATCTGGAATGGGGATGGCTCCTTTGGCACTCTATCTGAAAGGTGCGGGCATACATATTGAAGCGTATGACGATTGTTTTAAGGAACCGCTAAGATCTATTTTGGTAAATGACGGAATTAGAGTTTTAAGCGAACCGAATCCAATTGAAAAACCTGACTGCGTTATTCGTTCCAGTGCAATACCGGAAGACAGTAATTTGGTTAGTCCATGGATTTCTCAAAACATTCCCGTTTATCGAAGGGGTGATTTTCTGGCCAAGTTTGCTGCTGACAAGAAAGTTGTTGCTATCGTTGGCAGTCACGGAAAAACATCCACTGCAGCTATGCTGGCATGGGCTTTACAAGAAAAAGGTTTTTCTTTCTCTTATTTAATAGGTGGACTTTTTACTGATAATCAACTTCCACCTGGTAAATATGTAAAAAGTGATTGGATTGTTTTGGAAGTTGACGAGAGTGATGGGACGATTGATTCGTTTTCTCCGGAAATAACCATAGCATTAAACTGTGAGTGGGACCACGTTGATTTGTATGACTCAAAAGAAGCAATTGGTGCGACTTTTCGAGCCTTGTTTGAAAGAACAGACAAAACTATTATCACACCCGAAAATTCCGAACTTGCAGAATGGGCTGGGGTTGAAAAAAATAAGATTTTATCATTTTTCCCATGTCATAAAGAACTATCAAGGTACGAGGAAAACAATATTTCTGCTGTTCGTTGTGCCGGGCTTTCAATGGGAATTAACTTCGAGGAATTAAACTTTGGTGAATTCCCAGGTTTGTCTAGAAGGAATGCTGTTTTGTATAACAGTGAAACTCGAACTGTTGTTGAGGATTATGCCCATCATCCAACTGAGATTAATGCTTTTTTGAGTAGTCGAAGGGAATTACTTCCTGAACATGCTTTACAAGTAGTTTTCCAACCGCATAGGTTTTCCAGAACTGTGGCTTTGGCCAAAAAATTTGCAGAAGAATTATCTCTGGCAGATGACTTGTATTTGTTGCCCACATATGCCGCATTCGAAAAATTTTGTGTAAATGGATCCGTAGAGAGTTTAATGGGATACCTTCCACCTAGGTTAAGGAAACGAGCAAATATATATTCCGACTTTAGGTCTCTTTGTAATTCATTAGCTAAATCTTCAAGTAATTCCCTTAAAGACCAAGTCTTATTTGTTGGTGCAGGAGACTTGGAAAAGTGGGCACATGCATTTGCTTCATGGGAAATGGCGAACGGCCAAAAACTCGAAGCATTTCGAAAATATTTAAATGGTAAACTCTCGAAGAATACCAATTTGATCGAAAATGAACCATTGGGTAATAAAACTACAATTGGAGTAGGGGGCTGTGCCAAATGGTATGCAGAACCAGCTAATACAGAGGATTTAAGATCACTCGTAGAAGCAAGTATATTGTTTGGAGTAGAGCGAGCAATGATAGGTCGTGGTTCAAACTTGATTGTCCCAGATGAAGGATTTGGAGGTTTGGTAATCCGGTTAAAAGGTAAATTTTGGAAAGAAATTACCAAAAGATCTGATAATACAATTATTGTTGGTGCCGGAGCTCGACTAAAAGAAATTTGCGGGTTTGCATGTGCTAACGGAATGCAGGGATTTGAATTTCTTGAAGGAATTCCAGGAACTTTAGGTGGGGCGTTAAGAATGAATGCGGGTGCTATGGGTTGGGAAACCTTTGATGTAGTCGAGTGGGTCTCTTTTCTGATGCCAGATGGAAAGGTGAAAGAGATTCCTGGTACGGATTTAAATGTAGGATATAGATATTGTCGTGAAGCTTATGATGGGGTAGCGTTGCGGGCTTTACTCAAGTCGGACGGTAAGTCGAGTCATCGTGCTATAAGAAACGCAATCGATAAATTAGCAAAGCGTAGACGAGTCTCCCAACCTTCAGAAGCAAGTGCAGGTTGTATTTTTCGTAACCCTGAAGATATTTCAGCTGGGTTGCTTATCGAGCAAGCAGGACTAAAGGGTAGTCGGGAAGGAGGGGCAATTATTTCGAATAAGCATGCAAATTTTATCCTTAATCAAGGAGGTGCAACTGCAGATGAGGTTATTTCCTTAATCCAAAGAGTAAGGGACAGAGTACGTGAGTCCAACGGTCTGGTCCTCGAGCCTGAGGTAACGCTAATGGGGAAATCGTGGAACGAATATTTATCATAAATAAGCAATGAAAAATAAACCAAGTATAACTATTCTTACCGGAGGAGTTGGACCAGAGAGAGAAATTTCACTTTTGACTGGCAAGGCTCTTTTGCATTCCCTGAAAAACTCTTTTGATGTTTCAATAACGGAATTGAACGATGAGTCTTTGCCCAATTTGAATAATCTTGATAACACCGTAGTTTTCCCTGCGATTCATGGTACATTTGGGGAAGATGGAAGGTTGCAGGAAATGCTCGAAAATATAGGTCTTAATTATGCCGGAAGCGATGCCAATTCCAGTCGCTTGTGTATGAATAAATATGATTCAAAAAGAGTAGTTCATGCAAGTGGTGTTCGAATTGCCCCTGACCTTAAATTTAATCAACCACAAAAACTTGATATAAATGCGGTACTTGGAGAAATTGGTCCCAATGCCATTATTAAACCTGTAGATCAAGGAAGTAGTGTCGGACTTCATGTAATAAAAGGAGAAAATGAATTACTCTCGATTCTTAATGAATTAGAAGATGGTGATTGGATGATTGAAAAAAGAATTTTTGGGCGTGAATTAACTATTGGTATTCTAGGTGATAGCCCAATGGGCGTGGTTGAAGTTATTCCGAAGGGAGGGTTGTATGATTATGAAAGGAAGTATTCTGCAGGTGAAACTGAGTACAGGTATCCTGCTGTTCTGGATTGTCAGATTGAAAATGAAGTAAAAGCATTTGCAATTGATGCTTTTCGAGCATGCGGTTGTAGGGACTTTGGACGAGTTGATTTTATTCTTAATGAAGATGGGAAAGTGTATTTTTTGGAAATCAACACAATACCTGGTTTAACAGAAACAAGTCTTCTACCTAAAAGTGCTTCGTGTTGTGGATATAGCTTTGAAAAGTTAACAAATCAATTAATCAAACCAGCACTTTCAAGGTTAGCTCAATCTAGCTTGTTAATTGCATAGTAAAATACATGACAAATAAAACCAAAAGAAAAAGTAATTCATCTGTTGGCACATGGCATAAGCTTGCTCCTAAATCTTCTAGAAGGCCGGCATCCATGCCAGCCCTTAAAAAAAGACTAATAGGAATTTCAAAGTTCTTTGCATTGGTTATTATTTTAGGAGTAGTTGGCTTGGGCGTTTGGTTCTTTCCTACCAATCAAAATAATTATTCTGGTCCGATTGACCTAACTGGCCCGGCAGTTCCTGTATCAAAATTGGTATTTGTTTCTGACGGAGTCTTACATCGAAATTGGTTTCAAAATTGGTTTGGCCCATTAAGAAACCGTACCCTGATGGATTTCGATATTGTTGATTTACAAAATGAATTAATTAAGGAACCTCAGATTTCTTTTGTCCGAGTAAGTCGTATCTTTCCTGCAACTTTAAAAATTGAGATTCAGGAAAAAAAACCGATTCTTAGGTTATGTCTTCGCTCTAAAAATAAAGGAGAAAAAACTTGGTTGGTTTCGAAAGATGGAAATATGTATGAAGGTGCTTGTTATGGAAAATCGAGTCTGTCGCACCTTCCTTATCTAAATTTAGAACCTGCACTTCTTAAATATAAATCAAACAAGGAGGGTTATGAAAAATTGGAGGGAATACCAGCAGTTGCTCCGCTTTTGGAAATTGCAAGAAAAGAACATCCAGGATTCTATCAGGATTGGCAGGTTTTAAGTTATCACAGACCCTATGATGATGATCCTGGAGCATATGTTAAGATAAATTCAAAAAAGATTAAGGAGCTTCGTTTCTCTCCTTCAGATTATGAAAACCAACTTCGTAGGTTGAAGTTCTTACTTTCAGATCCAAAGTTTAAAAATTCCTCAAATGTTCAATCCATTGACCTTTCCCATGACCGTTCGGTATTCGCTAAACTTGGTCAGTCGTGAATGATGATTTGTATTAATCAGAAATTACAGAACGCAAAATTATGAGTAAAATAATAGGAGCTGTAGAAATTGGTACTTCAAAAGCTAAGGCTTTAATCGGAGAAGTTTCCTCGTCAGGAAGCGTGCATGTTGTGGGAATGGCAGCCCGTTTAAACGAGGGGATGAGAAAAGGCGAGATCGTTGATTTTCGTAAAGCAGCAGATTCAGTTCATTCTGCCTTGGCTGATGCAGAGAAAATGTCTGGTACTACAGTTGATGAAGTTTACTTAGCGCAAACAGGGTCATACTTAAAAGGAAGAATGTTGCGTGGTTCTGCATCGGTCTCATCGTCGGATAACCGCGTAAGTGCTTCAGATTTACAAAGAGCTTCAGAAGAGGCAAAAAGGCGACAACCAGACAATGGGCGTACTTATGTACATCACATTCGAACCCCTATTTTGTTAGATGGAAGAATTGTGCAAGATCCTGTTGGTATGATAGGTTCTAAAATTGATCTTGGTTATTGGTCTATTGATGGAGATGACCAGGCAATTAAGCAGGCACTCCATGTTATAAGTAATTACAGTCTCGATGTTAAAGATTTAATCCTTTCTTCGATTGCTTCGTCTACAATGATGGCAGGACCTGATTTACGGAGAGCTGGTACTTTGGTCATTGATATGGGTGCCGGCGTTACTGATTTTGCGTTGTATCGCCAAGGCTTCGTTGCCTACACAGGAGTTATACCGGTTGGAGGCGATCATTTGACAGGAGATTTAAGTATGGGGTTACGAATATTGGAACCATACGCAGAAAAACTAAAAATTGAACATGGCAAAGCTACCTCTGATCCTATGGAGGAGGGCGATGATGTTTGGATTATTGGAAATAAAACAATTGGCGATCGTGCAATTCCAAGAAAAGCGATTACAGATGTAATCCATGTCAGAATAGTCGAACTGTTTGAGATCATATGCAAAGAACTTGAAGGATTATTGGATCCGGACGAACTAAAGGGTGGAGTTTTATTAACCGGTGGTGCATCTCTTTTACCTGGAGTAGAACAAGTTGCATCTAAAATTCTCGGTCTTTCAGTTCGCCGAGCGAGCTTCCCGTCTGGAATTGTAAGCGAACTTGCCCAACCCGAAAATGCAACTGTATTAGGGTTACTGCATTATGGGTTAGAGGATCATAGTTTACCTGGAAAGAAAAGAGATGATGCTGATGTTGGATTCCTCAGCAAATTTAGAAAAATGGTCGGTCTCAGTGCCCAAGATTGAAAATTACAAACCTAATAACGAATTTACAACTATGAGCCAAGATAGTCTATTTCCAAAAGAAACAAGTTTTTCACTCCCCAGCGATCTATCCGGTATAAGGGCAAAAGTTATTGGGGTAGGGGGGGCTGGAATATCGTTAGTGGATGGTCTTAGGTTTGATAATTTTGAAAGTGTCGAAAACTTAGCAGTTGATGTAGATAACCGTGCTCTTTCCGACTCGATTGCAGGTGAAAAATTATCGTTTGGCCGCAGGCATACCAGAGGTATGGGAACGGGTGGTGAGCACACTTTAGCCCAAAAGGCGATGGAAGAGGAAAAGGATGTCATTCGTAAGAAACTCGATGGTGTCGATATAGTTTTTTTACTAGCTGGATTAGGTGGAGGTACCGGCGGTGGAGCAACACCGGTGATTGCCCGAATTGCAAGGGATGCTGGTGCAATTGTTTTTGCTTTCGTACCACTTCCCTTTAGTTGGGAAAAAGGTCGTCACAAGATGGCGGAGGGATGCCTTTCGGAATTAAGAAAAATTGCTAATGCAGTGGTACCACTGCCCAATGACTCATTACTGCAAATGGGTGGAAAAGATGCTACTGCATTGGAATGTTTTGCAGAGGCAGGTCGATATGTTAGTAAAGGTATTTCAGCAATTTGTTCGATGGTTTTTTGTCGGGGGATGATTGATGTTGATTTCGTCCATATTAGTAAAGCCTTTAACCGAAGAGCAGGACGAACTTTGTTTGGGTATGGTCAGGGAAATGGAAAAGACGCGTTGAGGCAGGCAGTTCGGGAACTTCTAATTTGTCCTATGCTTCACTTACCTAATGTTTCTAAAGCTGCTGATGTTTTGTTAATTCAAATTACTGGCGGAACTGGAATGGGTATGGCTGCTCTTCAACAGGTGTCAACCGAAATAAGAGAAGAATTTCACGCTGGTGAACATGTTGTATTTGGTGCTCATGTTGATGAAAATATGGGAGATCGAGTTCAGATAACAGTTCTCGGTGCTACTGATCTTGAAGCAGGTACACAAGTAGTTGATGTGGCTCCGGTTGCAAGTGACATAATTTCGGTTATACCCAAAAGTAAGGTTGCACATCCTTCAAAGCTCAAACAAAAACAAGGAAAAACTATTGCTAATGATAAAAGTAAAAAACACAGTTCAAAAAATAACAATAAATTAGATCAGAATACCTTTTCGTTTATGGACGCAGAAAATCAAAGAGGAATTTTTGGTGACTTGCCTTCAAGAAATATTTATGCAGGTGAAGATTTAGATGTTCCATCTTACTTAAGAAGAGGTGTTAAAATCGGAATTTAGCTAGTCTCTTAATCTTTATTTCGTACTTTAACAAGTTTTGCTTTTTTAAAATATAATTTTTGAATGTTTGACCTATTGATAGTCATTCTTTTTGATACGGTTTAATGTTAAATGTATTGAAAATACTCTTTTTATCAATTTGCACGGTTTGCATGTTGGAGGGACAGGGGATGCATTTATTACTTTCTGAAGTTGGCAAAGGAGCTTACACAAAATCAGAAAATAAGAGTGAGGTTGATTTAAGAAAGGCAAGTTTTCTTCCTCTTGATAGACAAATTTTTGTCCGTCCAGACTCCGGGATTGAAACATTAGTTGCTGGATTCCAATTCCGATTTGGTTTTGATACAGACTTTATTCTAAACAAGGGATCTATTGAACTTTTGAACGGATCGATTTTGATTCAGTCTAGAAAGTTAAACAACAAAGTTTTTATCAAGTATTCAGAGCAAGAAATTAGTATTTCGGGTGTAGGTACATGTATGGTCGAAGTGACCGAAGATAACAGTTTAAAAATTGTTGGTATTTTGGGTAGGTTGCTTCTCGGTATAAAGGAAGATGTCATTTTAAGTGATTTGCTTGCCGGTGATTTGATCCAGTTAAGTGATGATGACCAAAGTTTTGGAAACAAAATGAATATAAATTTAACTCGAGTTGTTGAAACTTCTTTCCTTATTTCTGGATTTCCTAACAGCAGGAGTTTCCAAAGCTCAATCGAATCAATGGCTTTGGCTCAAAATCATTCGGTTTCACAAGAAAATTCAATAGACATTGAGGATGAAAATAATACTGATAATCCCTCACCTAAAGCTAAGCTGGTAAATGCAGATCTTGATGAATCTAGCAAATCTCCTTCGAAGGTCATTGGTTACTCGACTCAATCCTATGATGTTCCATCTATTGACCCGTTAACCGAATTACTTGGTAGGCAACCTACTAGGTCAGAACCGGGCTTGGTCAAAAAACAACCCCGGAAATCAATCTTAAATCGTTTACCTGGAAATCTGTTGAGATCTCGAAAGTAACAATTTTTTTATGAATTCTATTCCACCAATCATTTTAGCTTCCTCTGGAAGCCATGATTATCTGTACGGTTTATTTTTTCTAATCGTTGCCCTTATTATAGGAGCGGCAACGAGACATTTTTTAAAACGTATTCCTCTACCATTTACAGTTTTACTTCTTCTTATTGGTCTCGGCATGGGAGGTTTGAATAGGGCATATGGTCCACATGGCGGACAGTCCGAAAACTCTGATGTTATAACTCATTCAGAAGGATTATTGCATAAATTTATAGATACTTTGAGCGGAGCGATAACATGGGGAGGTAATTTAGACGGTCATCTAATTCTTTATGTATTTTTACCTATATTAATCTTTGAAGCAGGGTTTGCACTCGATGTTCACACTTTTAAAAAGTCTTTTCTTAATGCGTTTTATTTAGCAGGACCAGGTATTGTTTCAGCAACTGTAATGTCAGGGCTTGCTTTTTGGGGATTGGTGCAAATTTTTGGCGGTGATGGAGGGGTTCTATCTGAATGGAATTCTGAAGCAGGTGCATTTATTTGGCTAGCCTCTATGTTGTTTGGTGCAGTTGTTAGTGCAACTGATCCAGTTGCTGTGGTTGCATTGCTAAAGGAATTAGGTGCAAGTAAGAAACTGGGAACTTTAATTGAAGGCGAGTCTCTTTTGAATGATGGTACTGCAATAGTAGGTTTCGTTCTGCTCATTGGAGTTGTTACAGGGGCTGAAATATTTACGAGTACAGGAAGCTTTATAGGAAGTGCGGCAATCGGATTTGGTAAAATTGGTGCCGCTGGTGGATTGATAGGAGTTTTTCTTGGATTGATTGCAATACTTTGGGTTAGAAAAGTGTTTAATGACCCAATGATTGAGATTACAGTAGTGTTGGTCACATCATACGCAGTATTTTTCATTTGTGAACATTTCTTCCATGTGTCCGGCGTTCTTGGATTAGTTGCACTTGGGATAGTTATGGCCGGGATTGGAAGAACTCGTATCAGTCCGGAAGTTGAGCATTTCATGCATGAGTTTTGGGAGTTTATCGCCTTTGTCGCGAATGTAATCATTTTTATTGTGGTTGGAGTCGTAATTGCCCAAAACGCTCATCCCACTGGAATGGACTTTTTAATTTTGGGTTTGGTATATATAGGAATCCATTTAGTTCGTGCAATCAATATGGGGACATTTTATCCGTTAATGAAGAAATCCGGTTATGGTCTTCCTGGTAAAGATGCAATTGTAGTATGGTGGGGTGCCTTGAGAGGTGCAATTGGTCTTGCATTGGCATTGGTTGTATACACTGAAAATTTCCGATATGAATTTTCTGTTGCAGATGGAGGCAGTGGATACAATGAACTTACTACATCTGTATTTGTTGTTGATAAAGATAAAGCATCCAAACTTTCACAACAAAAGGATCTTAATCTATATCATGCGGCATCAATCGGACATGCTGAGGCGATAATTAAGAGTGGAAGCGTTGTTGGGATTTCGCAGAATCCCGAAAGTGCACATAAAACTTTAGGCAAGGACTCAACACAAGATGCAGCAGTGATTCGGAAAGGATTGGTGAGTGGTGAGAAAGTGGTAATTATTTTAGGAGATGGGAAAGGTGCTGTCGCTAAGGCAAGTCTAGTCGGAATTTCATCACGTGTTCGTGATCAGTTTCTTTTTTTGATTTCAGGTATAGTACTCCTAACATTATTGGTAAATGCTACAACTGTTGGTCCTTTGGTTAACTTTCTTGGTTTAACCAAGTTACCTGCAGTTAAAAAGTTGATGTTCTCTAATGCGTCAGGAAATGTGGCAAAAGGTTGTGAACAGGAAATGGATTTATTGAAGGATGACCGTTTTTTGAGTGGAGCTAATTGGGGTGAGGTAAGGAAATATTTACCTGACCCGGTTGCATATCCATTAACTTCCAATGAACTAGCTGAGATGGATACATTGTCAGAGACTCGCAGGAGGTTATTGGAAAGAGAAAGAAGTAGTTATTGGGCTCAATTTAGATCAGGTTTATTAAGTGCCCAAGCGGTTGCTCAATTAGACAACAACCTTAGTGAGTTTCTTGATTTGCAGGGGAAAGTACCTATGACTCAGAGAGATTACTTTGATAAAGCCTTTGGGGTTAGCAAGGTAACAGAAGCGTTAAAAGATCTACCTCTTCTTAAAAATCACTTTGCAGAGAGAGTTACTGTTAGTTACGATTCAGCGAAAGCGTTCGTTGTTGCTCAGCAGGATATGGCGAAAATGGTTGATAGTTTGGTAAAAGAACTTGATGACAGTGGAGATGCGGAAAAGCTACTTAAAACTAATCGACTGTTGAAGGACGAAATTAGGCAAAATCGGCTTGCCGGACTTAAATTTATCAGGAATATGCACGAAAATTATCCTGAAGCTACGGTAGGCATCGAGACAAAAGATGCCATTCGATCTGTTCTTAACCACGAGCGTAATACAATAAAGAGCCTCCGGTCAGAAGGAATGCTTGAAGCAGATGAGGCGGGCAGAATGATAACCAATGTGGAAGAACGAATGAAGGATGTAATGGAACGGTCCTTGGATCTACGTTTACCTGAACCCGAAGAAGTTCTCAGAGAGGTGAATTGGTTGAAAGGTTTACCAGATAGTTTAATTTCAAAAATTGTTTCTGCATCGGAATCAAAACTTTACAATGAAGGTGATACCATAATGACCCAGGGTGGAGAAGGGGATGGGATGATTGTGATTACCCGAGGGAGTGTAAAGGTATCGATTGGCGAATTGGTAGTTGATATAATGGGAAGAGGAGCTGTTATTGGCGAAATGGCAGTGCTTGCCGGAGTCCCCCGTACTGCAAATGTTGTTGCAGACTCTACTGTAACCGCACTTTGGCTAACGACTGAGTCAATGCAGTCTATCATGGCAGAATCCCCTGAACTTTCAGGTAGTCTTTGGAAAACAGCTGCCATGAGATTTGCTGAAAATTTAATTGGTGCAAAGTCACCTTACAATGGCTGGGATCAAATGAGATTGCGTCGTTGGCTGAATGAAGGAGATGTTTCTGCTCCCAATGATGGCGAATCAGTAAATTTGTATGGTAAAATTGGCGTTTTAGTTGCGGGGCAGGCTGCTGGCTCAAGTGGTTCAGATCAAATTAGTGCTCCAGCACTGCTTGATATGGCTGATGCTACATTTTCTGGATCAGCAAAAGTCTTTATTCGCGAATCATAAACAGAATATAAAGATTTTTTAGTCTTTGCTATGAAATGGCGGAGAGGGCGGGATTCGAACCCGCGGTACCTTGCGGTACACAGCATTTCCAATGCTGCACGATCGGCCACTCTGTCACCTCTCCTGAATAAGGGCTTATTTAATGTCAATCAGTTGTGCTTTCGTCAATGATCAAAAGCAGTTCTATTAATAACCTATATGAAATAGGATAAGTTTTTTAAGGGTTTCTTTTTTGAGGTTTGCTTGTTTGTCAAGAATAGTTAGAAAATATGTGCTATGGGCACTATTTCTGATCAGTTAGCGTATAATGGAAAAGTAGAAGGTGATGTCATTGTCACGCGTTCTGACGCCGTTATTAATTGGATTCGTAAACATTCGGTTTGGCCGATGCCTATGGGTTTAGCTTGTTGTGCTATTGAGTTAATGGCGTCGGCTGCATCTCGTTATGACATCTCTCGATTCGGAATGGAGGTTATGCGTTTTTCTCCTAGGCAATCTGATTGCATGATTGTTGCGGGAACTGTTACCTATAAAATGGCCGAAGTTGTCAGAAGAATATACGACCAAATGGGGGATCCTAAATGGGTCGTCGCTATGGGTGCATGTGCATCCACTGGTGGAATGTACCGTTCCTATGCAGTCATGCAGGGTGTCGATAATATTGTTCCTGTCGATGTTTATGTCAGCGGTTGTCCACCTCGACCTGAGGCATTGCTTGATGCTATGATGAAACTTCAAGACAAAATTGGCAAAGAATCTTCGGTTCGCAATCTAAATAATAAGCAATCAACTGTATCAGTTTGAGTTCATGATTGACGAGGAATTTAGTGCTGAATTGTTGAAAAAACATTCTTTTCTCTCCCATCGAGAGTCTGTTGATTGGTTGACAGTAGAATCTCCTCCGGAAAAGTTAATTCAATTTCTTCTATCTTTACGAGATATAGATGGCTTTGATATTTTAATCGATTTAACAGCAATAGATCATGGTGAAGACCATGAAAATCGTTTCTCAACTGTTATTCACCTATACTCATTGGTTCATCGTGGATACATGCGGGTGCATTCTGTATGTGCTGATAATGACAATCCAGTCATGCCCTCTGCTGCTGATATTTATCCTGCTGCCAATTGGCATGAGCGTGAAGCTTATGACATGTTTGGCATTAAATTTACCAATCACCCTAATCTTAAAAGAATTCTCATGTGGGACGATTATCCATATTTCCCCCTCAGAAAAGAGTTTCCCCTTGCCGGGATAGATACCCCATTACCAGCAGCAGATGTGGCAGAAGTAACCGATGCATCGGTCGAACCAGCACCTATGATGGGTGGACCTTTTGTTTCTGGTGGTACTGGACCGATGAGTGACTCAGAGCCGAGAGCAAAAGATGAAAGTTGGACTGAAGAGATGGAGAAAAGCACATGACCACTACTAAAGAAATTTCCATAGGTGATATTGCTTCCCGTGGATCTGAAGCAGTAAACAAAATTGAGGGTGATAGAATGGCCTTAAATGTTGGCCCTTCTCATCCCACTACTCATGGAGTTCTGCGTTTGATTATGGAACTCGATGGTGATCTAATTAACAAGTGCGAACCAGTTCTCGGGTATCTCCATCGCGGAGACGAAAAAATTGCTGAGAACATGACTTACAATCAATTTGTTCCTTACACAGACCGGTTAGATTACCTAGCTCCACTTGCAAACAATGTAGCTTACGCATTAACCGTAGAAAAATTAGCAAATTTAGAAGTTCCTCCCCGTTGTCAAGCGATCAGAGTCTTGATTTCTGAAATGGCTCGTATATCAAGCCATTTATTAGGAATGGGAGTCTTTGGTATGGATGCAGGTGCTTGGACCCCTTTCATGTACACTTTTACCGAAAGAGAGAAATTGTACACTCTATTTGAGGAATTAACTGGTGCAAGGTTCACCACAAGTTTTACTCGAATTGGAGGAGTTGCCCGAGATGTCCCAGATGGATGGTTGGGAAGGGTTGAAAATTTTGTCGATGATTTACCAAAAGCAATATCTGAGGTTGAAAAATTGCTCACTCGAAACCGTATCTTTCTCGATAGAACCGAGGGAATTGGAGAAATTTCTAAAGAGGATGCTTTAGCTTATGGTTTAACCGGACCAAACTTAAGAGCCTCAGGTGTTGATCTAGATCTTCGGAAAGATAATCCTTATTCTGGTTACGAACAATATGATTTCGATGTTCCCATCGGGACAAGAGGTGATTGTTACGATAGATACCTTGTACGAATTGAAGAGGTCCTTCAAAGTATCCGTATTATCAAACAGGTCATAAAGAACTTTCCGACCGGTGCATGGTATGCTGAAGACGCTAAAAAGATATTTGCTCCACCAAAAGAAAAGATTCTATCCAGCATGGAAGAACTAATTCAAAATTTCATGATCGTTACAGAGGGGCCCCAAATTCCTTCAGGTGAGGTTTATTTCGAAGCGGAAAATCCTAAAGGTGCTCTTGGCTTTTACATTGTTTCTAAAGGTGGTGGTGTACCTTACAGAATGAAAATTCGTGCTCCTAGTTTTTGCAATTTAAGTATTTTAGAAAAACTTGCACCCGGTCATTTCCTCTCAGATATTACCGTTATTTTGGGAAGTCTTGATTTTGTAATGGGTGAATGTGATCGCTAAACATCTTATGGAACTTTCTAAAGAAACATTAATAAAGATTGATGAGGTCATTCCTAAGTACCCTGAAAAAAGGAGTGCGGCATTGATGGTAATTCATTTAGTACAGGATGAACTTGGGTCCATATCAGATGAGTCATGCTCTTGGATAGCTGATAAGCTTTCTTTACAACCAATTAACATTAAAGAACTTATTACTTTTTATCCTATGTTGCGTGAAACCCCTTGGGGCAAAACGCATGTTAGGGTGTGTAGAACATTGCCCTGTGCACTTCGGGGTTCCTACGGAACATGCAAAATCCTTGAGGATAAACTTGGTGTAAAGGAAGGTCATGTTCGCGAGGACGGAGAGTATTCAATTGAGTTTATGGAATGTCTTGCTGATTGCGGTGAGGGACCAGTTGTTATGGTAGGAGAGGAAACCTACGAAAATATCGAAGGTAAGAACGCGGATAAATTTGCCAAATTATTGGTGGAAAAAGAACTCAATTCTTCTAAAGAGTTCAGTAGCTATGAAGATGGTTTAGTAATTTCACCTCCAGTATCTAAAAAAACTAGTAAAAAATAATGATCAAAAAATCGACGCCAAAGGAACGCAGGATTATTTTGAAGCATGCTGATGATCCAAATTATTCAAATAAGATAGACTGTTATCTCAAAAATGGTGGTTACTCGGTATTAAAAAAGGCTTTTAAAATGAAGCCCGCAGACATTGGTGAGGAAATTTTAAAATCCGGCGTTCGTGGTCGGGGAGGAGCAGGTTTTCCTGCCGGAATGAAATGGAAATTTTTGGACCGAAAGTCGGGCAAACCGATTTATTTGATTTGTAATGCTGATGAGTCTGAGCCTGGAACTTTTAAGGATAGGCAAATTATGTACAAAGATCCTCATCAGTTGATCGAGGGAATGATGATTGCAGCCTATGCAATTCAAGCTAAACAGTCCTTTATATATATACGAGCAGAGTTTTTTGAAGGTGCTCGGATTTTAGAGCGGGCGATAGAGGAAGCTAAAGAAAAGAACTTATGTGGAGACAATATTCTTGGTTCATCATTCTCCTGCGACTTGGTGGTACATCGTGGAGCGGGTGCATATATTTGTGGTGAGGAAACAGGTTTAATCGAATCGCTTGAAGGTAAACGTCCTAATCCCAGGATTAAACCACCATATTTCCCTGCAGTTCTTGGTTTATATCAATGCCCAACAATCGTTAATAATGTCGAAACTCTTTGTAATGTTAAACACATATTAGAGATGGGTGGTGATGAATTTGCTAAGATTGGTAAGCCAAACAACACGGGAACTCGAATCTGGTGTGTGTCTGGGCATGTAAAGAAGCCCGGATATTATGAATTTGAATGTGGGGCATTAACTTTAGGCGAAATGATCTACGATGTTTGTGGGGGACTTTTGCCTGGTAGAAGTTTAAAGGCGGTAATTCCAGGTGGTTCATCTTCAAAAATTCTTCGGGCAGATGAGCGATTTACCGGAAAACTTAAGGATGGAACGGAATTCGATTGGGGAATAGATGACATACCCCTTGATTTTGATGGCCCTGCATCTGCGGGAAGTATGTCAGGATCGGGTGGAATTATTATAATGGATGATACTGTTGATATGGTTGAAGCTATGGCTAACATAAACGCATTCTACGCCCATGAGTCGTGCGGTCAATGCACGCCTTGCCGAGAAGGATCATTGTGGATGAGAAAGATTACCAAAAGAATGTGCTCCGGTCATGCTCGTGAAGAAGATGCCGACCTTCTCCTTTCTGTTGCAAATCAGATTGAAGGAAGAACAATCTGTGCTTTTGGAGAAGCTGCTTCTTGGCCAACTCAAAGTTTTATAGCCAAGTTTCGAGATGAATTTGAACTAAAAGCGAAAAACGATCATTCGAAACCCACTCTTCAATTGATTTAACTTCGTATGAGCAGTAACGGAAAGACTTCCAGTATAACAATAAATCTCAACGGTAACGATGTTGATGTGCCAGCTGGCATCAATCTTGTCGAGGCTGCCGCGATTCATGGAACAGAAGTACCACATTATTGCTATCATCCTCAGTTAAGTGTAGCAGGTAATTGTAGAATGTGCCTAGTTGAAATGGGTAATCCTATGCGAGACCGTGGTACAGGTGAGCCTATCCTTGACGAAAATGGCGTGCAAAAAATTGGCTGGATTCCCAAACCAGTGATTGGCTGTGGGACGAATGTTTCTCCGGGAATGCACATCAAAACAGAATCTTCCATGGTCACAGATTCCAGAGAAGGTATCATGGAGTTTCTTCTTGTTAATCATCCCCTTGATTGTCCGATTTGTGATCAGGCTGGTGAATGTAGGTTGCAGGAGTTTGCCACTGATTACGGTCGGGGTTACAGCAGATATGTTGAGCGAAAAAATGTTAAGCCAAAACGGACCCGACTTGGACCAAGAGTCACTTTGGACGATGAACGCTGTATTCTTTGCTCCCGATGTATTCGTTTTTGCCAAGAGGTGGTAGATGACGATGTCCTTGGCTTTGTTGACCGTGGAAGTTTTTCTACACTTACCTGTTTTCCAGGAAAAGAACTTTCTAACAACTATTCTTTAAACACTGTTGATTTGTGTCCTGTCGGTGCTCTCACTAGCACTGACTTTAGATTTAAGATGAGAGTGTGGTTTCTCAAAGAATCTCCTAGCATATGCCCAGAGAGCAGTGCAGGTTCTAACATATTAGTTTCCAGCAGGGAGGGTGTCATTCATAGAATTACGCCCCGTAGAAATGATTCAGTCAATGATAGTTGGATGGCTGACAGTGGTCGTGAGTTGTATAAATCAGTAACTGATGAAAAGCGTTTGATATCACCATGTGTTGAAGGTGAAAAGTCTGACTTATCAACTGCAATCAATTCGGCAATTACTTTTTTACAGGGCATAAAACTTGGAATTGTTGGTTCATGTCACTCATCTTTGGAAGAACAGTACCTACTAACCAAACTTGCCAAAACAACTAAAGCCAAGAAGTTTTTACGAGGACATTTTGGTGATGATGATGGCATCCTTGTTTCTGCTGACCGTACACCGAATCTACGGGGTACATTGGTCACTGGATTTTCATCTAAATACCCAACAGATAATTTGTCTGAAATCTCAGATGCCATCGATAAAAAATTTATTAATACTTTACTAGTCGTTGGCGAAGATCTATTCAAATCTGGTTTGAGTCCTGATCAATTAAAGGGAATTTCTATTATTTATATTGGTACTCATGAAAATGCGACATCATCGATGGCAAATGTTGTTTTACCAAGCTTAACAAGTTTTGAAAAATCGGGAACTTTTATTAACAGGAGCTTCAGGTTACAAAAATTCAAACAAGCTGTACCCGGTCCAGCTGGTTTGCTTCCTGATCTTCATATTATTGCATCTTTATTGAATACATTGGATCAAGAAAAGAAGCAAACTTCAGACATTGTCTCAATTTGGAAGCAATTAAGTAAGTCTTCAACAAACCCTTTGTATAAAATTAAATATACGGATATCCCTCAAGATGGAATTCAGTTAGATTCCACAAGGTGGAGTGATTTAGATTTTGTTGAAAAGAAGGCGTTGCACTTTTCGCCCAGCAATCTAAACAAGGTAACTCAAAATTAAATGCTCGATTTTGAATTACTACTTCTAATTGGTCTAAAGGTATTATTCGCACTTCTTATGATAGGTGCGGTTATGACAATGGCTGGTTATTCGGTTCTTGCTGAAAGGAAGGTTAGCGCTTGGATGCAGGGTAGAGTAGGGCCCAACCGAACGGCACTCCCATTTGTTGAGTATATTCCCTTAGTAGGTCCATTTCTCAAAAAAATGGGAATTTTTCAACCGCTTGCAGATGGATTAAAATTTTTATTTAAAGAGGAAATTATTCCAGGTCATGTTAATAAGCTGTATTATAATTTAGCTCCGATTGTGGCACTTGTTCCTGCATTAACTACTATGGTCGTGCTTCCTTTTGGAGAGTTCTTTACATCTGACGGTGAAAGTATTCCACTGATGCTTGCAAATTTGGAGGTAGGAATTCTTTTTATTTTGGCTATTTCCTCATTGGGTGTGTACGGTATAGTTCTAGCTGGTTGGTCTTCCAATAGTAAATATCCTTTTCTAGGAAGCATACGTTCTTCTGCACAGATGATCTCCTATGAATTAGCTATGGGGCTTTCTTTATTGCCTGTTTTCTTATGGGTAAGTGAACCAGGCACAGGTGCCATGGGATTAAGCTTGGTTGACATTGTTCATTCTCAGGGGAATGCGCCATGGTTACTACTGGTTCAACCGCTGTCTGCTCTAATTTTCTTAATTGCCTTATTTGCTGAAACCAACCGATTACCATTTGACATGCCTGAATCAGAAACAGATTTGGTTGGTGGGTTTCACACGGAGTATGGTGGTTTTAAATTTGGAATCTTTTTTGTTGCGGAGTATGCCCACATTGTTGTGGGTTCGGCTATCTTTACGATTATCTTTCTTGGGGGATGGCACTTTCTTCCTTGGGTCGCAGATCCTTGGCCTTCGACATGGGTAGGAACTTTGATTGGAATTGGTTGGTTTTTAGCCAAGACCATATTTTTAATCTTTTTCTTCATATGGATTCGGTGGACTCTTCCTCGTTTCCGTTACGATCAGGTAATGAACTTAGGTTGGACTAAGTTGCTTCCACTTGCTCTTTTAAATCTTATTTTTTATGTCTTATTGGTCACATGGTTAGACCAACCTGCATCCTAATTTTGATATGGCCAAAACAGTAGTACTACCTCGTAAGCCTCTTTCATTGTCTGAAAGAACCTATTTACCTCAAATAGTAACTGGTTTGAAAACAACTTTTTCAAACATGTTTAAAGAGAAGGTTACTCTTCAATATCCTGAAGAAAAACCTATCATACCAAAGAATTACAGAGGTGTTCCCACCTTGGTTAAAGATCCCAACGGTCGCGAAAAATGTGTATCTTGCCAGCTTTGTGAATTTGTTTGTCCTCCCAAAGCTATAAGAATTACCCCAGGTGCAGTTGCGGAGGACGATGATACTCGTGCTCATGTTGAAAAAGCTCCTAAGGAATTTGAAATAAATATGCTACGTTGTATATACTGTGGCTATTGTCAGGAAGTATGCCCAGAGGAGGCAATTTTCCTTCAGGAGGAATATTCTTCTTCAGGATATTCCAGGGAAGAAATGATCAATAAGAAAGATAAACTTTATGAGTTGGGCGGAACTCTTCCTGATTCTCATTACAAGTGGGACAAAAAGAAATCCGCAGAGGATGATGGAAATGATCACTAGGATTGCTTTCATTTTGGTTGTGAAAGAATTCTTAAATCATTTAAATAAGGGAATAATTTGTGAACACAGTTGATTTGCTTTTTTATTTTTTTGCTACATTGGCAGTAGGTGGTGGCATATTAATGGTTTTTTCTAGGCATCCTGTTTCAGCAGCTTTGTTCATGATTATCTCTTTAGTCAGCGTGGCAGCCCTGTTTGTTCTTTTGGAGGCTTTTTTCTTAGCTATTTTACAAGTGCTGGTTTACGCCGGTGCTGTAATGGTTTTATTTCTCTTTATAATAATGCTTTTGGATGTCGGTCCTGATGGCGGTAAGGTTTCACGTCTAAAACTGATCACTGGTTTAGCCGGTTGCGTTTCTGTAGGTATTTTGATCATTCTTTTACTTCAGTTATTTGGAACCGGTATTGGTGATAATACCAGTTGGCCTTCGATAGAGAAGACTCCTCATGTAAATGGAGAATCTTTGCTTTTCGCTACATCCATTAAGAACTTTGGATATGGATTGTTTACAAAATATATGCTCCCTCTACAGGTTGCCGGATTTTTACTCTTGGGAGCTATGGTAGGGGTCATTGTTTTAAGTAAAAAATCTTTACCTACAGAAGGGCGTTAACCATGGAAACCATTACGCCACAGCACTTTTTGATTCTTGCATTTTTACTTTTTACAGTTGGTTTTTTAGGTGTAATAATTCGAAGAAATTTACTTTTAGTTCTAATGTCCCTTGAACTCATGTTGAATGGAGTAAATGTTGCCCTTGTATCCTTTTCTCGAACAAGTCTTAATTTGGATGGAAGTTTATTTGTCTTTTTTATTATGACAGTAGCAGCGACAGAAGTTGCTGTGGGATTAGCTCTTTTGGTCGCTTTGTATAAAAGAAGGAAAAGTGTGTTTTCTGAGGACACGGCACTTTTGAAAAATTAATACTATGGAAACAGAAACAATTGCTTTCAGCCTACTCCTTCTCCCCCTGCTTTCAGCCTTGGTTACGCTTCTCTTTTTTCGTAATTCAGGAAACATTGCGTCTTTGTTATCAGTCGCTACCTCTGGTGGTATTTTAGTTTTTTCTCTTTTTCTGATCTTTCAAGGGGAAAATGAAGCCTTTGTTTGGCAAGGAACTTGGATGAAGTTGGCGAATTGGGAATTAAAATTTGGTTTCTTAATCGATGCACCAGCCCGTTTATTGCTTTTTGTGGTCTCGTTTGTCGGCTTTCTTATACATATTTTTAGCCTTGGGTATATGGCTGACGATGATGCAAAAGCAAGGTACTTTGGTGGTTTGTCATTGTTTATGTTTTCTATGATAGGAATCACAATTGCTGATAACCTGATCATGATATTTGTTTTTTGGGAATTAGTAGGATTTAGTTCTTATCTACTTATTTCTCATTATTTTACTACCGAAGAAGCTGCACAGGCTTCCAAGAAGGCATTTATTGTTAATCGTATTGGGGATTTTGGGTTTTTGATTGGTATCATTCTTACTTACTGGAGTGCAGGTACCGTTAATCTAATTGAATTATCCGATATTATTGATTTTGATCAATCTCTCGTCACTACTGCGATTGGTTTGGCCCTGGCTTGTGGTTTTATCGGAAAGTCCGCTCAGTTTCCATTGCATGTATGGTTACCGGATGCAATGGCTGGTCCAACACCAGTTTCCGCATTAATTCATGCAGCGACTATGGTTGCAGCAGGGATTTATTTATTGTTACGGATTGACTTTATGTTCACATCACAGGCTCTAGCTTTCCTTGCTTTACTAGGTGCAACAATGGGATTATACGCCGGATTCTGTGCTCTTGTTCAAAGGGACATAAAGAAAATACTTGCTTACTCCACTCTTTCTCAACTCGGTTACATGACTGCTGCTTTCGGACTCGGCATGCCCGGGATCGCACTTTTCCACTTAATGACCCACGCATTTTTTAAAGCTTTGATGTTTTTAGGCTCAGGTTCAGTCATCCACGCATGTCATCATGAACAGGATATTTTCAATTATGGGGGGTTAAGAAAAAAAATGCCCATTACCGCTTTTACATTTTTAATTGGAGTACTTGCGATTTCAGGGGTTAATTTTTTATCTGGTTATTTTAGTAAAGATGCAATTCTACTTGGAGCCTATAATTTAAATCTACCTGTTTTCATAATTCTTTATGCTGGGGCAATCTTAACTGCATTTTATATGTTTAGGCTCTATTTTATTACTTTTGAGGGAGAGTCTCGTTCGGATAAATCAAGAAATGCACATGAGTCAGGTTCATTGATGACTGGACCGCTTATTCTCCTTTCTATCCTTTCGATTGTTGGTGGATACCATTCTATTTTTCCTCTTGCTATTGTTGAGTCGATTTTACCGGATATAGAAAAAGTTGCTGAGATGCCAAATCATTTATGGATGATAGTTCTAGGTACATTTGCATGGGTTGTGGGAGTAATCACAGCTAAGAATCTTTATGGTCGTGTGGATCAAGTTGATCCACTTTCTGTCAAAGCACCTGTTTTCTTTTCTTTATGTCAAAGTAAACTCTTTTTTGACCAAATTTATGCCTTTTATGTGAAGATGATCCAAGATCCCTTAACCCGCTTTTTCGAGGTCTTAGAATTACTTTTCATTTCAGGACTTATGGTTAGGGGTTCTGCAGGGGTTGCCGGTCTTTTCGCTCTACTAGGAAAGACATTTTATAATGGTAAGATTCACTCATATGCATTTTGGTTCATCGCAGGCACTATTGCTTTCATCGCATATGCATTAGGTCTTTTGGGAAACTAGGAAAGTTATTATAATGTCATTCCATCAAACTTTACTTCTTGGATCAATTTTGGTTCCTGCCCTTTGTTCCATCCTTTTATTTAGCGGTCTGGGAAAAAGAGATTCAGTGGTTAAAAATATCTCTTATATTGGCTTTCTTTTTCCTTTTCTTGCTGGATTAATTTTGTTTGTAAATTTTGACAGTGCACTAGGTGGTTATTGTTTTGAGGTGTTTTACCCCCAAATGGGCCTACAGGAACTTAAGATTACATTCCATCTTGGACTCAATGGTGTGTCATCTCCTTTGTTCGCAATGGCAGGCATTGTCGGTCTTGCTGCTGGATTAGCCGCAATTCATTCTGGTGCTGATCGTTTAAGGCTTTATTTAGCCCTTTTGCTTATTATGCAATCTGGCTTAATGGGTCTTTTTGCCAGTATTGACCTTTTCTTTTATTACCTTTTCCATGAGTTTGCATTAATCCCTACCTTTATTATGATCGGACTTTGGGGCGGGAGGGACAGGCGCAGCGTGGCACTTGAAATTACCATCTACTTGACCTTGGGAGCCTTAATTTCTCTTGGTGGTTTAGTCGCACTCAATGTTTTAGTTGATGCTGAAAAATTTGACTTTCCTTCGCTCTCATCCGCTTTGGCTGAAACTGCTCTAGCAGATTCCACTGAGTACAAAATTTTTGGACTGCTTCTTTTTGGTTTCGGTATTCTCGTTGCCTTATTTCCATTTCACACCTGGGCGGCCAAAGGATATGAAGCAGCAC
>MDSV01208374.1_pt1 | contig 22419 bp, 20 predicted proteins | sample 810851 | NCBI WGS metagenome assembly MDSV01 (sample SAMN05326640, study PRJNA326480) | marine metagenome | isolation source: seawater | place: Atlantic Ocean: North East | collected 2012 | reverse complement strand
CGCAACAGGAGCTTGTTCAGGTGCTGGAACTTCCGCAACAGGAGCTTGTTCAGGTGCTGGAACTTCCGCAACAGGAGCTTGCTCAGGTGCTGCAACTTCCGCAACGGGAGCTTGCTCAGGTGCTGCAACTTCCGCAACAGGAGCTTGCTCAGGTGCTGCAACTTCCGCAACGGGAGCTTGCTCTGGTGCTGCAACTTCCGCAACGGGAGCTTGCTCTGGGGTGCCAGTTGCAGGGTTGTCGTCTGTATTGAACTCAAAGTCTTCTTCGGAGATGGAATCAGTAGCCAGATTACTATTAAGAATGTTGGTTCCTGCAATTACTGCATCTGCCATCTTTGATGTTATTAATTTTATCGCTCTTACTGCATCATCATTACCAGGGACTATATGCTGAACTTTGTTAGGGTCGCAGTCAGTATCAACTATTGCAAATATCTTAACACCCAGTTTTTGAGCTTCAGCTATGCATATATCCTCTTTCCCTATGTCGACTACGAATAATGCATCAGGAATCTTATCCATGGTTCCTATGCCTTCAAAGTATTTTTCCAGTTTAGCAAGTTTTTCCCCGAGTTTTGTACCTTCTTTTTTTGTTAGCAGGTCGAAGTATCCTTGTTCTTTCTTTTCTTGTAAGTCCAACATATACCTAACTCTGGATCTAATGGTGGTGAAGTTTGTAAGTGTTCCACCGAGCCAACGTTGGTTTACGTACCACATACCGCAACGTTCTGCTTCTACCTGTATAACTTCTTGTGCTTGTTTTTTTGTTCCAACGAAGAGTACTTTACCTCCGTTTGCAACTAATTCTGTAAGTTCTTGAGCGGCATCATTAATCATGCCAAGAGTTTGTTGCAGATCGACTATATGAATACCATTCCTCTGAGTGAATATATATCTCTTCATTTGAGGATTCCATCGTTTCGTCTGATGTCCAAAATGAACACCAGCTTCAAGAAGATTTTTCATGGATATAGGAGCGTTAGGCTCTCTAGTTTCGGTTACATTTTCTTGTTTAGGTAGCTCTGAAGACTGTACCATTTGACCTGCCTTAGTTTATTTTTGTGATTTTCATGTGCGAGTTGTTAGTATAAACAACGGATTCTTAACTCGCAGATTATATCATACCGCTATTTAAATACCAAACCAAGAGTAGCTAATATTGTTATACTAATTGCGTTACAGTCGTTAATAAAAGGATTAATCCTCCGAGCAGGCCTGCTCCAATATCATCTGCAACTATTCCAGTGCCCCCGTGTAATTTTTCGAGAAGATTAATCGGAGGGATTTTAGTTACATCTAATATTCTGAATAGTATAAAAGCGAGTGCAAACCACAATATTTGGGTTGTATCAGTGATAAAAAGGCAAGTAATCCACATGCCTACAACTTCATCCAATACTATATGTTTAGGATCTGATGTATTGTTTGGGATAATAATGTTGCTAGCGAGCACGGTTATCACGGTGGTTAATGCTATTAAGAACAGTAATACAGTGAATGAAACATAATTCACTAAGAGGTAATATGCAATAACGGCAAATAGACTACCCCATGTACCAGACGCAAATGGTATGAATCCGATCCCAAAAACAGAAGTACAAATGAATGAAAGTTTGGTTTTCAAGAGAGTGGCTCTTTAGTGACTTGGTGGTGTAGTGTTTTAAGATCCATAATACTTTTATCATCGGGTCCGTTGCCAGAATATCCAGGTACTTCTAAAATGAATGGTATATTCGTATCTGTAAGGCAATTCATAAAATTTTTGAACCCAATATTGCCGATATAACCTTGTCCTATATTTTCGTGTCTGTCTAAATGAGACCCTAGTTGGCTTTTAGAGTCGTTAGCATGGACTAAGTGAAGTTTTTCTAAACCAATTTCGGAATCTATTAAGGATATAATTTCATAGCAGGTTTTGTAATCACGGATATCGTAGCCGTAGGCAAACGCATGTTGGGTATCTAAGCATATTCCGACTCTGTCGCTCTCAATATTTTTTATTACATTAATTATTTGATTAAAATCCCCGCACATTTGGGTTCCAGATCCAGACATGTTTTCCAAGGAAATTTTCGTGGTTTTGGATGTTTGATTAAGTATCGATGACAGGGATGTTTCTAATATTTTCTGTCCAGATTCTTGCCCTAATCCTTTATGATTTCCAGGATGTAATACGACACTAGAAGCTCCGATAGTATCTGAGATATCTAAGAATTCGATCATAGCTCTAGCACTTTTGTTTAAATGAGCTTCATCTCCTGTAGCCAGGTTAAGTAAGTATATTGCATGAAGATGCACAGATGAAATACTTGAATTGGAGAATATTTCTTTGAATTGGATAACTTGTTCCTGAGTCAAAGCTTTTGTTGACCAACTGTGTGGTGCAGATGGGAATATTTGAATGGACTCACAGCCCAATTCCATTCCTCTCTCTATTCCTCTAAAATATCCACCACTAGCAGATACGTGAGCACCCATTAACATAATAATATCCAAATTGTTATACTTTTGGATATTATACATAAGGTTTGGCAATGAAAGCGGCATTGTTTAACAAATATTCAACAGAGCTAAAAATATTTAATAAAAATGTTCCAGAGATAAAAGACAAGGAAGTTTTGGTACGTGTATCCTATTCTTCGTTTTGTGGACATGACTTGGCTATTATTAGCGGGATGCTTAAAAGAAATGTGTCTGATGAGGTTGTGCTTGGCCACGAAGTTTCTGGAATCGTTGAAGCAGTGGGGCGTAAAGTTGTAGATTACTTACCCGGAGATCGGGTTGTGTCATTATTGACTAATTCTTGCGGAGAATGTGATAGATGTGTTCTAGATCAATCCCACCGATGCCGATCCGGCCAAGGTATAGGGCATGGACGTGATGGTGGTTTTGCTGAATATATATCGGTGTCCCAGAACTCATTATTTAAAATTCAAGACGATACAGGCCTTAAAGAAGCATGTATGCTAGCCTGTCCTATCGGAGTTATTGAAGACGCATTCGTGAAGTATCAAGGCCAATTTAAGACAGCGGTAGTATCTGGAGCCACAGGTGGATTAGGTGTGTACGGATTACAAAAATGCGCGAGAATGTTCGAAAGAGTTATAGCTTTGACAACACATGTGTCAGCTGAATCGTTTTTATTACAACTTGGAGCTAACGATGTAGTAACCTATGATCCATCTGAAGAATTTAAATTCAAAGAGATTGTTCTGGCTCTTACAGAGGATGAAGGGGCGGATTTATTTATTGACCCAGTAGGGTCGATACAATTTAGCGAATCCGTAGCTTGTGTATCACAGTATGGATATATTATGCTGCTCGGAGATATCCATGGGGTGCCTTTAAATATACACGTTGGAGATATGCTGTTTAAAGATTTACAGATAATATGTTCTACTGGTACTAGTAGGAGAGGTATCGCTTTGGCTGAACGAATGATGCTTGCGGGAGAGATCAAACCGGTTATTTCCAAAATTATTGAGTTAAAAGACTTGGAAAATATAATGACTATTATCCAAGAATCTCCTCCTGTAGGGAGAATCTTGGTAGATATGACTCTGTAGAAAACAATTGATAGGAGAAAATCATGAGTAATAAACCCGACGGAACAATACCCTATGTTATTCAAGGTGCGGCTGAAGCTAGCTTGACTTCTCAGACACCTGGGATGATACGAAGGCCAGGCGTGACCAAAGATAGTACAGGATCGTCTAAAATTTGGCTTGGATTAGTAACAGCTGCTCCAAACGAGAAAGGCCCTCCTCATCATCATGGAGAAGCAGAAACAGCCGCATATATTTTGAGCGGACATGTTAGGGTGTATTTTGGAGAAAATTTTGAAGAGTTTGTAGAGGCTGGGCCAGGAGATTTTCTTTTTGTTCCTGCTCATACTCCACATATAGAGGCTAATCCCTATGATGTTCCTCAAGAAGCTGTATTAGCTAGATCCCCTGATAACATAGTTGTTAATTTAGAAGATTAAGAACTTCTCCGTCTTCGCCGATTATCCCAAAATATTAAGAATTGACTCGCTACAAATATGGAGCTGTAGGTCCCAACGGCAACTCCTATAGCAACCACAATTAGTAATTCACGGATGCTGTTTCCGCCAATAAGTAGCATCGCAAGAATGACAACAAGGGTGGTGAAACTAGTGTTTACTGATCTTCCAATGCTTTCGCAAATGCTAAGATTGACGTTAGATGCGAGTTGTGCGTTTGGATATTTGAGACTGTTTTCTCTTATTCTGTCAAAGACAACAATAGTATCATTAACACTGTAACCTACCACGGTTAGAAGTCCAATTATAAACATCGAATTCACTTCAATGTTTAGTGTTCGTCCTAATATGGAAAATATACCTAGAACAATAATCAGATCATGCACTAGAGCTAGTATTGCGCTAAAACCGAATCTATGAGCGTTTGGAGCTTTTCTGAACGCGTACCATATGTATGCAAGGATGAATATTGAAGCCACTCCTAAAGCTAGCATGGTGTTTCTTATAGTTTCTTTAGCAATGATTGGTGACACCGTGTCCACATCCATGCTAATTACAGGAGATATTTTTTCAGATAACGCGGATTCGAGACGTTCTCTTTCGGACACTCCGTTATCAAGCTCTTGTGATAGTACCTTGGTTCTTATCAAGTAATCTTGGTCGTTAATTCTCTGTATGAGGACTGCAGTGTGCCCGTTTTCGGCCATCACTGTTGAAATACGGGAGTCATTGGTTCTTTCTGCAAATCTAACTGACATAACAGTTCCGCTAGTAAAGTCGATACCAGGTCTGAGACCAGAATCAAAAGTGGACCATCCTGGAGGTATTACTAAAGATACAAGGCCAGGAGTTATTAGTATTAGAGATATTATTAAATACCAGAATCTTTTTCCAACTATATCAATCATTCTTAATTAATTACCTTTTGTTTTAATGAGCTATTCTTGTCTAAGAATTTGCTTTACGTATTTTTTCTGGAGTGAATAGGAATTTTTTACTTGATAGTCCAAGCGCTGCTAGTATTTGTAGAAGATTATGGCTTACTATGACAGCAGTAAACATGCTTACTGCCACCCCTATAAGCAAGCTTAGCGCAAACCCATTTATTAGCCCACCTCCTAGTCGGTTACCAAAGAATAACAACACTCCGCATGTGATTAGAGTTGATACATTACCATCTCGAATAGCAGGCCAAGCTCTGTTAAAGCCAACTTCAATAGCGGAAGTTACAGTCCTGCCGAGGCGGATTTCTTCTTTCATGCGTTCGAATATTAAGATATTAGAGTCTACTGCCAGTCCAATAGATAGGATTAATCCTCCTATATGAGGTAAGGTGAGAGTGATAGGTATAATTTTGAATAATGCTAATACCAGGAGGGTGTAGAATATTAGTGCCAACCCAGCCACGATGCCACCAACTCTGTAGTATGCAATCATGAATATTAATACTAATGACAGCCCCACAATTCCTGCTAATAAGCTGCGCTGAAGAGATTCTTCACCTAATAGCGCGTCGACGGAACTTTCTTGGATCAGGTTCAAAGGGATCGGCAATCTGCCGGAGTCCAATTGTATTGAAATGGTCTGAGCTTCTATTCGTGAGAAGTTTCCAGTAATCTCACTCCTGCCATCTCTTATCCATGCTCTTGATATTGGCGCAATAAGTTCTTCGCCATCTAATATAATTGCGATTCGTTTACCATTATTTCCAACAATTCTTTGGGTAAGGTTGGAAAATATTTCGGACCCTGTATCGTTGAATCTTATATTCACTCCCCATTCCCCAGTTTGGCTATTGGTTGAAGCATATGCTTCGGCTAGATCATCGCCAGTAAGGCCAATATCAGAATCTGAGTATTCTAGACAAGACAAGTCTGTACAGGTTCGTTCTTTAAACTCCAATAGAGCAGTTTTTCCAATGAGTTTTTTTGCACCTTCAACTCCTCCGATACTTTGTATGGATGCCAGTTCTCCATATTTGTCTTCCAATGCTGTTTGGAGTCCATCAACCATCTCTTGAGTCAAAGATGCGGATTTGAGGAGATAAGTATTTGGAGAGGATAATTCTATTGATGGTCTAGATCTAACGAAAAGTGTGCTTATGAAAGTATCCAGTTGCGATATTTCTAGATCCTGCGGTTCTTTGAAGCTGAAAGTAGTTCGAGAACCTCCTATACCTGGAAGTTGTACCAGAATGCGATCATCTCCATATTGCTGAACTATTGGTTCATCTGTGCCGTATAAGTTGACCCTGCGGAGCACAGTGTCTACAGCACCTGTCATTTGAGCTTCAGTAGGTTTTGGTACGTCTTTCATGTCTAATTCAATTTCAGTGTTTATGAGGAGTCCTTGTTCTTTGATATTCATAACCGCTGCTTTGATATCTTCACTTAAATTGACAGTTTTTATGTAAAACTCTGTGTTTTCTTCATTGCTGAGCACTTCGATGATTTCGGCTTTTGACTGTTCGATTAGTTGGGCTACCACTTCTGGTTTGACTGCAGTTGTGGTTTTGATATAAATGGTGGTTCCATAATCTGCTTGATATACTAAATGAGCTCCTCCTTCGAGGTCCAAGCCCAACTTCAGTCCTAATACGTTTTCTGAACCACGTTGTAATGTGGGCAAAAACCTACCTTCGATGTTTATGTTTTGGAAGCTGAGTGCCATGGTTGCTAGTATTAATAGTGTCACTATGATGATACTTACTCTAATTAAACGGGTTTTCATTGTTTATTTTTGTCCTTGGATAGTATTCAGTGTTTTGCGGGCATGATTTATAGCCTCTGTTGAGTTGTGTATGTTGCCTAAAGCATGCTGTTCATTTATGCCGCTCAGGAGACGGCCGAGAATCGGTCCGGGTGCAATATTCAGTTCAGTCATTAAGTCGTTTCCATTTACTAACGTTGGTGTTTTCGATACTTCTGATACTTGTTCTGAGTGAGTATCGATTACATGAGACATCATTTTAGCACGAGTTGCCCAATCTGAAATGGTTAATTGAGGCCCTTTGGCAGATAAATAGTCAGCCATGTGCAGGAATAATACGTCTAACCCTTCATTTTTTAGCGCATTGAAATAACGATACACGGCTTTGCCAGTGGGGGCTGTCACGCCTTGTTGCATATGATGAGGGCGTAGATGATGGGTGATAAGAGTGGATACATAATCGATAGTCGATGTTTCCATTTTTAATTCTTTCAAAATCCGTATTGCCATTTCGGATCCAATATTTTCGTGATCTGGAAATCTTGTTCTTCCGGACTTGTCGAGGGTCTTAGTGTTAGGTTTTGCTATATCGTGCAATAGAGAGGCTAATTTGAGGTGAGTGCCTCGAGTATGGCTGCTCGACACAAGTGAATTGAAATGATCTTCTATATCTTTTGTCCAGGGGCTCATGGAATAGATTGGTGAGTTCTGATGCCCCTGCATTAATTTTTCTGAATGCTCCAAGCAGTGTAAATTATGTTGCCATACATCCCAATAATGCTCTTTGGGTTGAGACACCCCCTTTGTTAAATTCAATTCGGGGATAATGTGTGGTAGTAAAGATAATCTGTCCGATATCTCAATGTAGGTTTTAGCGTTGTTGTGAGATAAAATTTCTAGGAGTTCAGCTCCGACTGATTCTGATGGACTTGTTTCAATCAAATGCGAATCTTTTCTTATTTGCATTGCTGTTTCAGGATCAATACTAAATTCCAGTGTTGAAGCGAACCTAATAGCTCTCAGTAAGCGTATTGGATTATCTACAAAAACTGAAGAACTCACGTAGCGAATATTTTTAGTCTTTATATCAGTGAGGCCGCAGTATGGGTCGATTAGGTTTTCAGTAGAGAATTCATTTGCATAGTCTGATAAATTTACTCCTATAGCATTAAATGTAAAATCCCTGTAAGACAAGTTTTCTTCGATATGTTCGTTAGTGAATTTTATATCTAATTCATGAATGCCCGTATTATTTAAAGAGTTATCTAGTGTTAGTTTTGTAATATTATTTTTAGTGTCATTAAATACAGAAGTTATCCCGGTTGCACATAAAATTTCTGGGAGGATATCTTCCTTATCACCAATAATCACCATGTCTATATCTTTAGGAGGCAGTTTGACTAAAGTATCCCTTATGAAGCCCCCAACCAGATATCCATTCAATCCCTTGGATGTCAAGATTGAGTTAATTGTATTTATTAAAAAAGTGAGTTCCATATACTCTGAGGCCAAATCTTATGTGGATTCAGGATAATGCTGAATCCTGATTAACTTGTACGTATTCAGCATTTCCTTCGTCGTCAAATTCGATTTTGTAGAATTCATCCTTAGATACTAGTTGATCTATGTAAACAATACCATTTAGATGGTCAGTTTCATGTTGCAATGCTTGAGAAAATAAACCCTCAGCTTGGATTTTCATTGTTTTGCCATCCAATCCCATGGCTTTCACCCTAACTTTTTCAGATCTTAAAGTTACTCCTCTATAACCAGGCAGGCTTAGGCATCCTTCTTCTAGTTCTACTTCTCCTTCTCTATCTGTGATTTCGGGATTTATAAGTACTATGGCTTCTTCCCAATCAGGGAGTTGTATTACGCAGACTTTTTCTAGGGAACCTATTTGATTTGCTGCTAGACCGACACCATGCTCATGGATCATAGTTTCGACCATGTCGTCAGTGAATTTAGGGAAAGCAGACGGTATCTTGGATATCTTTTTTGCTTGGGTCCTTAAGATAGGATCAGGCAAAAATCTCATTTGCAACAGAGCCACGAATATACTCCTTCAGATAGTGATTTAAATCGAAATTATATGGTGCCAATAATGTGGTGTAAAGTTCTTTAGAGGACATGCAATGGATCTACGTCTATTGTGCAATTGGATTTGGAGGAATGTTGACTAAGCAACCGATGTATATTTGAACCTCTAACAAGAATATGCCAACGGTATTTCCCTCTTGTTTTTTTAGGAAGACCAGGTGCGGGCCCTAGAATTTCTATGTCATTCAAATTAGTTTCTTGGATAATAGTCCGTAGCTCTCTAGCCGTTTCAGTTGCATGTTTTTGACAATTAGTATTATTGACATGTGTAAACACAAGATGAGCAATTCTGCTATAGGGAGGATTATGAAATCTTTTTCGATTTGAAATTTCTTGGTTGTACATTGTCAGATAATCGTATCGCGACAGTAACGATATTACAGGGTGATCTGGTTGAAAAGTTTGAATTACTGCAGTTGCTTGTGCCCCATCTCTACCAGTACGCCCTATGAATTGATATAAAGTTGTGAACCATTGCTCTGAAGCGCGAAAATCAGGAAGATTAATACCTACATCTGCGTGAATTGCTCCAACTAACGATACATTGGAAACATGAATACCTTTAGCAATCATTTGAGTCCCGACCAGAATTTGAGTATCACCATTTTTGAAATTGTTATATATATCTAAATTATCTTCAAAAGAATTGGATACATCTCCATCCCATCGCCCTATATTAACTTTCGGGAAAAGTGCCTGGAGTTCATCGACTACTCCCTTGGTCCCACTTCCTAATGTTCGCACTTGATTACCTTTGCAATTTGGGCATATTTCGGTAAACTTCCGCTTTTTATTGCAGGTATGGCATACCAGTGAATTGTAGTCTTGATGATATGTCATGATAGTGCTACAACTAGGACAGGAAACTTTAGTTCCACACTCTCGGCACGAAACTATCGAAGCAGTACCGCGTCGATTTAGGAACAAGATTGCTTGCTTGTTACTGTTTATACAATTATTGAGTTCCTGTATTAGGGTTTTACTGAATATGCTACTGTTACCATTTAGTAATTCCTCTCTCATATCTATGACTTCAATAGCCGTTTTATCTGCTGTGCCGGTGATATCCGGAATAGCTTTATTAGGTAGATTTAGTAATTTGTAGAATCCTTTTTCGGACGCGTTGAAAAAAGTTTCTACTGAAGGAGTTGCGCTTCCTAACAAAAGAGTAGCATTATTTTTGAGACATATTTGTAGGCCCAATGTCCTTGCATGATAGAAGGGTTCTATGTCTTGTTGTTTGTAATTCCATTCATGTTCCTCGTCGATGACTATCAACCCCAGATTTTCCACAGGGGAAAATAGTGCACTCCTCGGACCTACCACTATATTGTACTTGCCTTGCTGAATTTCTGTCCAAACTTCAAACTTTTGTCGTGTTGTCAGACTGCTATGAAGGGTGCAAACTTTACCAGGAAACCTGTTGTTTAATTCTTGTAAAGTTTGAGTTGCTAAGGAGATTTCAGGGACCAAAAATATTACGTTTTGCCCCTGGTCTAGAATCCGAGAAATGACATTCATATAGACTTCGGTTTTACCGCTGCTTGGCACCCCATGTAGCAAAAATCTTTTGTCATTAGGATGGGGAGAATGAATGTTTTTGAAAATAGTATCTACCGCTATTTTTTGATCTGTATTTAATTTTAAAAATGGGTCTGGTAGTTCCTTATAGGAATTTTCTGGTGTAGACGGGGTTTGTCTAGACCAGGATATGCCAATGATCCCCTGTGACATTAAATCTTTGTATGCTGTGTTGCCGACTGTTTTTTTAAATTGTGATGGGGAAATTCCCAGCGAATTATCAATTAAGTTCTTTGCGACTGTCAATTTGGGATGTTTGTATTCGTCCTTAGTAAAGTTCTTTGAATATGATTGCGATAATACAATTGTTTGATAGTATTTGATTTTTAATGCAGCCGGATATTTTTCTACTTTTGTGAGTATCTTTTGATTTACTAGTTGCTGAATCAGACTATCGGGTTTAGGCCCAAGAGTTTTCTTGAGATCTCTTTCAGTTATGCTACTAAGATTAGATAAACTATTCACGGTCTCTCGTAAAGCTTCAGGAATATTCAAAGATTGTTCATGTTGGATTTTGTAGGAATAGGAAACTTTATTCTTGGCACCGGGAGGCAAAAACAAGGATAACGCAGTGAATAATGAAGTTTGATAATGCCTGCTAATCCAGATCCCGATTTCTAATTGTTTTTCGCTCAACTTGTAATTGGTCCCCACAAGTTTTATGACAGCTTTAATACGACTTAGATTACTGTTGGTCTCGCGATTAACGACTATCCCTTGTACGGTATTCTTGCCGAATGGCACCCAAACCAGTTCTCCAAGTGCTATAGGTGAGTTCTCATCAGTCGAGTAGGTATAAGTTTGTAATTTCCCTATTGGTGAATCGACTGCTATTCCAATTAATTCCATCTATTGCTAACAGCGCTGGGAGCTGGTGGTGTAGTGTACTAAGATTGGGCGGTGTAAGTATTTTTCTCTTTAATTCTGGCAGCTCTACCTTGCAACCCTCTTAGATAGTACAGCCTCGATCTTCGCACTGATCCCCTTCGTGTAACTTCTAGTGAATCTATAAGTGGAGAGTTGTATGGGAACACTCTCTCGATACCAATTCCATTGGCAATCCGGCGTACAGTGAAATTCGATGCTGGGCCGTTACCATTATCCCGTTTAATTACAACGCCAATGAATGCCTGAATTCTTTCTCGGTCACCTTCTTTGATCTTAAAGTTCACTTTAACCGTGTCCCCGGGACCAAAATCTGGCAGTTCATTTGTGTTAGTTTGGAATAATTTGTCGACTTGCATATTTATTTACCTAAGTATCCAGTATTTGAGCTAGCAAAGTATAACCCGATAGGTACTAACGGTCAATATTTCATGGTGGGCGATAGTGGACTCGAACCACTGACCTCTTGCGTGTCGAGCAAGTACTCTAACCAGCTGAGCTAATCGCCCTAGAATTCGATTTATATTGGCGTTAACTATATGTTACGATACCAACTTAATTTATTCAAAATTTTAGTTGGATTACCGAGGTGTTCAGCATGAAAATAATGCGATTTAAACCAGAAAACCGCCTGAATGAAACTCAAATTGGTATTGTTGATGTATCAAACAACAGGGTGTTAAGTGCTCCGGAAGTATTGAAACAAATTGGAGTAGATCCTGTTACCCATACCGCCATTGAAATAATTCAGGCTAATACAGATTCTCAGGGTGAACTTTCACGCAAATTGAAAGACTTGGATTGTGTTCAGGCTAATAGCTGGAATCTGGATGATGTAGTGTATCTTCCTCCAGTAGAAGCGACGTCCCTTAGGGATTTCATAGCTTTTGAAGAGCATATCAAGACAGTTAGAGGAAACCGAGGAGCGGAAGTCCCAGATGCTTGGTACGAAATGCCTGTCTATTATAAAGGAAACCATAAATCATTATTGGGGCATCAAGAACCCATAATCTGGCCTGATTATAGTGAGGTTGTTGATTATGAATTGGAATTAGGGGTTGTCATAGGGAAAGAAGGCACTAACATATCTGAAAAAGAAGCTGCTTCTTTCATTGGCGGCTTCACGATTATGAACGACTGGAGTGCTCGCGATATTCAATTCCGAGAACAAAGTGTTGGTTTAGGCCCCTCAAAAGGTAAAGACTTTGGAACTTCCTTAGGGCCGTGGTTAGTTACACCGGATGAATTCAATGTATTAGATTCTAGAATGATAGCTAGGGTTAATTCAGAGATTTGGTCTGATAATAATATTGGGAATATATATTGGTCTATTAATCAAATGATAGAACATGCATCTAAGGCAGAAATTTTGTACCCAGGGGATGTGTTCGGGTCTGGCACAGTCGGCGGAGGTTGTGGAGCTGAGCACGGTAAATGGTTACAGAATGATGATGTGATCGAACTAGAAGTGGAAGGAATAGGTAAATTGAGATCTAAAGTGTCAAAACTACATTAAGTTTTGTATTATTATTTGTGTAATCGAATAGGTCTATTAATTTTATTGCAGGAGTGAATAACATGGCTACTAATGATGGTGGTATAGATGCATTATTACGAGAAGATAGGACTTTCCCTCCTTCGAGTGATTTTGTGGCGAGTGCGAATATTTCAGATCCTGATATCTATGAAAAGGCTAAGGCAGACCCAGAAAGTTTTTGGGCAGGGTTCGCCAAAGAATTGGATTGGTTTCAAGGATGGGATCGAGTACTAGAATGGAACGCTCCTGATGCCAAATGGTTTTTGAATGGAAAACTTAATGCGTCTTATAACTGTGTTGACAGGCATGCTAAGTCAGAAAAAAGGAACAAGGCAGCTTTGATATGGGAAGGAGAGCCAGGAGACTGGAAAGTATATACATATTGGGATTTGTTACGCGAGGTTAGTAAATGTGCTAATGCGTTAAAGAGCTTGGGTGTAAAGAAAGGAGATAGGGTCACTATATATTTGCCAATGGTTCCAGAATTAGTAATTTCTATGCTGGCATGTGCCAGGATAGGAGCACCACACAGCGTTATTTTTGGAGGATTTAGTGCAGAATCCATAAAAGACAGAGTCGAAGATTCGGAATCTAAACTTATCATCACCGCTGATGGTGGTTACAGGCGAGGAAGTATTGTTGAATTGAAACAGAATGTTAATGATGCAATAACGGAAGATAGTCCTATCGAAAATGCTTTAGTCGTACGTAGAACGGGACATGCAGATGAGTTAATGGTTTCAGGTAGAGATGTTTGGTGGCATGATTTGGTAGAAAAGCAGTCTTCTGTCTGTGATCCTGAGCCTATGGATAGTGAAGATATGCTTTTCATGTTGTACACCAGCGGTACTACCGGAAAACCTAAAGGGATTGTGCATACTACAGGCGGTTACATGGTGGGTACGTATGCAACAACTAAATGGATTTTTGACCTAAAAGATGATGATGTGTATTGGTGTACTGCAGATTGTGGATGGATTACAGGCCATAGTTACATAACCTATGGCCCACTTGCTAATGGGGCAACTCAAGTTCTTTATGAAGGCTCACCTGACTATCCTGACAAAGATAGGTTTTGGGAAATTGTTGCTAAGTATGGTGTTTCTATTTTATATACCGCTCCAACAGCTATCAGGACTTTTATGAGATGGGGTGAGGAATATCCTAATAAACACGATATGTCTACGTTAAGATTGCTAGGTTCTGTAGGAGAACCAATTAACCCAGAGGCTTGGGTTTGGTATTGGAAAAATATTGGAGGAGAGCGATGTCCCGTAGTTGATACATGGTGGCAGACAGAAACAGGCTCAATAATGATTAGTCCATTACCGGGAATTACCACTTTAAAACCAGGTAGTGCCACCCAATCTTTCCCTGGTATAGATGCTGATATTGTGGACGACAATGGTAATTCTGTAGAGCCCGGAGGCGGAGGGTATCTGGTTGTAAAGCATCCATGGCCATCAATGCTAAGAGGTATATATGGAGATAAAGATCGATTTGTTGAACAATATTGGAGCAAATATCCTGGAGAGTATTTCACTTCAGATGGAGCTAAATTGGATGAAGAAGGATATTTTTGGTTATTAGGTAGAGTGGACGACGTTATAAATGTTTCCGCACATAGGATTAGCACTATGGAAGTAGAGAGTGCATTGGTTGATAATCCTAAGGTAGCTGAAGCTGCTTGCATTGGTAGGAGCCATGAAGTGAAAGGCCAGGCTATAGTTGCATTCGTCACTATAAAAGATCAAATCAGCACTTCTGATGATCTTGTAGTTGAACTTAAACAACATGTTGCTACGAAAATAGGACCTATGGCGAGACCGGACGATATATATTTTGCTGCAGAGCTACCCAAAACTAGAAGTGGGAAAATAATGAGAAGGCTATTACGAGATGTAGCGGAAGGTAGAACTTTGGGTGATACTACTACTTTGGCAGATCCAGCGGTTGTAGAATCGTTGAAATCGCAATATGAGGATGATGAATAATTGGCAACAGAATATGAAATAGTAATAGGACTCGAAGTTCATGTTCAGCTAGCAACAGCTAGTAAGATGTTTTGTGGTTGCGGTTCAGATTATCAGTCTGCTTCACCCAACACCAGAGTTTGCCCTGTATGCTTAGGCTTGCCTGGCTCATTGCCACAGATTAATAGTAAAGCGGTTGAGTACACGATTCTTACCGGACTTGCCTTAGGTTGTGAAATACCTGAGTATACGAAATTTGATAGAAAGAACTATCCTTATCCAGATTTGATGAAAGGTTACCAAATATCTCAATTTGATAAGCCATTGGCTCTTGCAGGGGTAATGACTATCGATATTGACGGGCAACCAAAGGATATTAATGTGACTAGGGTGCACCTGGAAGAAGACGTTGCCAAGCTCAGTCATATTTCCGACTCTTCTGGCTCATATTCCGTAGTTGACATTAATCGCGCTGGCGTAGCTCTTATGGAGATAGTATCTGAACCTGATATGAGATCGGCAGAAGAAGCTAGGCAATACCTCATGAATATGCATTCTATTGTGCAATATTTAGGTGTTTCGAATGCAAATATGGAAGACGGAAACTTCAGATGCGATGCTAACGTCAGCGTTAGACCCCTAGGTCAAGTGGAGTTTGGTACTAGAACCGAAATTAAAAACATGAATAGCTTTAGGTCGGTGGTTTCAGCCATAGAGTATGAAACACACAGGCAGATTGGAGTGATTGAGTCTGGAGGAAAGGTTGTCCAAGAAACCAGAGGCTGGGTTGATGATAAGCAGATCACTGCTTCCCAAAGAAGTAAGGAACAAGCACACGATTATAGGTATTTCCCTGAGCCTGATTTGCCTCCGTTAACTATTTCTGCCCAAATGGTTGATGAGATTAAAGCATTACTCCCTGAATTGCCAAGTCATAGAAAGAAACGATTCATTGATGAACTCGGGCTTACGGAATATGAGGCTACTTTGCTAACTTCGGAGAAATCCACAGCTGATTACTTCGAAGATGTTGTGAGTAAATTAATTAACCAACCAGAAGGCAAGAACCTGATGAAAACTACGAGTAATTTCATATTAGGTGATTTGACTGCTATTATGAAAGATAAAGGCGAGGATTTCTCGAATTGCACATTGCCCACAGATTATCTGGCGGAATTAGTCTTGGCTGTGGGTATTGGTGATATCAGTATTAATATAGCGAAGAATGTGCTGTCAGAATCTTTTAAAACTTTAGATAGTCCATCGGTTATAATAGGACGAAATAATTATACTGTCATTGCTGATAAAGATGTTTTATTCAAAACTGTAGAAAGTGTAATCGATAGTAACACTAAGGCGGTCGAAGATTATAAATCAGGGAAAGAATCTGCATCGAAATTTTTGGTAGGACAAGTTATGAAAGAAACTAAAGGACAAGCCAAAGCAGATGTTGTGACAAACATAGTTTTGGAAGTTCTGGCAAGGTATTAGGAAGGATAATATATGAATTATTTGAACATAGCTCAGATTTTGATTTCTGTGTTTATCATTTTGATTATTCTGCTTCAGGTTAGGGATTCAGGAGGCGGGATATTTGGAGGCGGACAAGGCACAATACGAACTAGGAGAGGATTAGAAAAAGTTCTTTTCCAGTTTACTATCATTTTGGCAGTGCTGTTTTTAATAATATCTATAGTGAGTGTTAGATTAAGTTAAATAACAGGAGTCTCTAGTGGCTAACATAATATCCTTGATGACCGATTTCGGGCACCAAGACCAATATGTGGGAGTGATGAAGAGCGTAATTATAAATCGCAATCCCGTTGCATCGATTGTGGATATCACGCATGAAATTAAGCCACAGAATTTAAATCAAGCAAAATTTCTAACCAAATGTAGTTATGATTATTTCCCTGATATGTCAGTACATCTTATTGTCGTGGACCCAGACGTGGGCACAGACCGGGAAATTATAATTTTAGAAACTTCTGAAGCATTTTTCATAGCGCCTGATAATGGAGTGCTTAGTGAGGTAGTTCAGCCTTATGTTTGCATTGGTGATGAATCCTGTGATTCACTTATTAGACCATCCGGGTCATGTAAATTGTACGCATTGGATCAAGAGCAATATTGGAACCAACCATTGAGTAATACTTTTCATGGAAGAGATATTTTTGCTCCCGTTGGGGCATTATTGGCAAGAGGTGAGAATCCTAGTCAATTCGGCAAATTAGTAAGTGCTATGACTTATGATCCGATACCTGTTCCAATGGTAGATAAAGATTTTATTGAAGGGGAAATAATTTATGTAGATCATTTTGGAAATTTGATATCAAACATAGACTCGAAATATATATGTCGTGGCAAGAGACTGGAAATTAATTTGGGAGGATTAGTGATAACAAATCTCGGCGAAACCTTTAATCAAGAGAAAGCCATAGGTGATTTTGTTGCATTAATTGGGAGTCACGATCATCTTGAGATTAGCATATACAAGGGTGATGCTGCAAAAACAGCTAATATTGGAGAAGGAACGAAAATAACTGTACAATACTCTTAATTCAGAGATTACATAATATTAAGTGGGGATAATATGGAACTAAATAAGGAAGGCTTATTACATCTATACAGAGTGATGTCTACAATCAGGCATTTTGAAGAGAGAGGAATCCCCGAGACAGGGCAGAGAGGCATGTCTGCGTCAGTCCATTCCTCAGTTGGACAGGAGGCAGTTCCCGCAGGAGTATGTGCTCACTTGTCCAATGAAGATTATATTGGTAGTACGCATAGGGGTCATGGGCATTGTATTGCAAAAGGTGTCGATCCTAAGGCTATGATGGCTGAGTTGTTTGGCCGTGCGTCTGGTCCGAATAAAGGGAAAGGCGGCTCAATGCATATAGCCGATATGACGAAAGGAATGTTAGGTACTAATGGTGTAGTTGCGGCGAGTATTCCTTTGGCTGTTGGTGCGGCGCTAACGTCCAAAATTAAGAAACTTAATAGGGTTGCGGTTGCTTTCTTCGGTGATGGGGCAGCTAATCAAGGGGTCTTACACGAATCGATGAACTTGGCTGCAGTCTGGAATTTGCCAGTCATTTTTTGTTGCGAAAATAACGGATATGCAGAATCAACCCCTTTTGAGTATGCATCTTCAGTAGAAGCTTTATCTGATCGAGCAGCTTCGTATGATATGCCGGGATTTAATGTCGATGGCATGGATGTATTTGCAGTTTATGAAGCGGCTGGGTTAGCAATCGAAAGGGCTAGATCTGGAGATGGTCCTTCTCTATTAGAATGTAAAACTTATAGATATTATGGACATACTGTATTTGATGACCCGTTGACTTATAGAACAAAAGAAGAAGAAGATTATTATAAGACGAGAGATCCTTTGAAGTTATTTAGAGATAAAGTTCTACCGGATGGTCAAATATCTGAAAGTGAACTAGATGGAATTGATTCAGACTGTTTAAAACTTATGGAAGAAGCCGTCCAATTTGCAGACAGTAGCCCAATGCCCGAAGTTTCAGACTTATATGTGGATGTTTATAGTGATTATCCTCTTTCAATGATGAAACGTGGGACCAATATGTCAATCTGAACAATATTTAAGGAGTGAGTCATGGTGGAAATGATACCTGCCGCTGGCAGAGAATTGTTATATAGAGAAGCTATTAATGAAGCATTGAAACAGGAAATGAGGTTAGATGAGAACGTCATCATAATGGGCGAAGAAATAGCAGGAGGTGCAGGTAGGGAGCACTTAGGAATACAGGATGCTTGGGGTGGGCCTTTTAGGACTACTGTAGGGCTGATCCAAGAGTTCGGGAAAGAGAGGGTGTTAGATACTCCTTTATCAGAAGCCGGATTTATGGGAGCTGCTATTGGAGCTTCATCCACTGGTTTAAGAGTTATAGCAGAATTGATGTTTGTTGATTTTATGGGCGTGTGTTGGGATCAACTGATAAATAATGCTGCCAAAATGAGGTATATGTTTGGAGGTCAGGTAGAAGTTCCTTTCACAATGCTGACTCGTATAGGAGCAGGATTTGGAAGCGCTGCTCAACACTCTGAATCATTTTATTCCTTATTCAGTCACATGCCAGGTTTAAAAGGAGTAGTACCATCAGATGCATACACTGCCAAAGGGTTACTTACCGCTGCAATTAGGGATAATGATCCGGTTATATATTTTGAACATAAAGGGTTATACACTCAGCCATCTATTGTGCCAGAAGAGTCTTATACATTACCTCTAGGAAAAGCCAGAACTCTTAAGTCAGGTACCGGAATAACTCTGGTGGGTATATCTAAAATGACTTGGATATGTATGGACGCTGCTGCTGAACTAAATAAATTAGGAATAGACGCCGAAGTGATTGATTTATTAAGTGTGTCACCTATTGATTATGACCACATAATAGAATCTGTTAGGAAGACACACGCTTTAGTTGTCGTAGACGAAGATACGCCTGTATGTAGTATAGCTTCAGATATATGTGCAAGAGTTGCGGAAGAAGCATTTGATTATTTGGATGCTCCTCCAACCAAGGTAACAGCACCCCATACTCCTGTGCCCTATAGTAGAGTATTGGAAGATCAATATGTTCCTAATGTTCCTAGAGTTGTTACAACCGTAAAATCATTATATGAAGGGTATAGATAAAGATAATAAGGAGATAAACAATGGCTAATGAATTAGTTGGACAAGGTGACTACAAATTTGAGTATTACCCAGACTGGGCTGTTTTACCAAACAATGAGAAATTGGGTACAGTGAGTGCTGTAGCAACAGATTCAAATAATAATGTTTATGTCTTCCAGAGAAAAGATCCTCCTGTTCTAGTTTTTGACGAAACAGGAACTTTTTTGAACTCTTGGGGCAATGGTGTTTTTGTTAGTCCTCATGGTTTGTACATTGAGAATGATATTGTATACATTACTGATAGAGAAGGTCAGGTAGCTTTGAGATTCACTTTGGATGGTAAACCTTTACAAATAATAGGTGAACATGGTGTGGCATCAGATACAGGTTGTGAAATTCCTGGTGAGCTTTTGAGCAAAGCTGCAGAGCCATTTAATTTGCCTACAGAAATGGTTCCACATCCTAATGGCGATTATTATATTTCTGACGGATATGGTAATGCTAGGATACACCGGTTTACTTCGAATGGTGAATTAGTTAAATCATGGGGCAAGCCTGGCAAAGTTGAACCGTTTGAATTTCATTTGCCACACAGTTTGATTGTTGGACAGGATGGCAATATTTATCTATGTGATAGAGAAAACAGCAGGATACAAATTTTTTCACCTGAAGGTGATCACCTAGGTATGTGGACAGACATGCAGAGGCCATTGGATATTTCCTGTGACTCGGATGGGTTATTTTATATTAGTGAAAGGCCAGAAGATGATAAACCACCACAATTTAGTATCTTGTCTAAAACTGGAGAAGTTTTATCACGATGGTCATGCCGGTCAGCGCACGGTTCGTGGGTTGATAGTAAAGGTGATATCTATTTAGGACTAACAGCAGAAAAATCAGTGGATAAATACGTTAGAGTCAAATAAATTAACTATTTAGTGGAGGATTTATGGATATAGGGCTTTTTTATCAAATACAGGTTCCCAAGCCATGGAATGCTGGGAGTGAATCTGAAAAATATAATCAGATGCTAGAACAAGTTTCCTATGCTGATGAAATAGGGATGAGTACAGTATGGTTCGTGGAACACCATTTTAGATCTGAATGGTCTCACGCAAGCGCTCCAGACTTGGCGTTGGCAGCTATAAGCCAACGAACCAAAAACATCAGATTAGGCATAGCAGCTGTATTGCCACCATTGCATCATCCCCTTCACACAGCAGTACGTATGTCTACTTTAGACATATTAAGTAACGGTCGGGTTGATGTGGGAATAGGTCGGTCGGGATATCCTTATCAAATGATACCGTTTGCTAGGGATTTGAAAGATGCCACAAGCATCGTTGAAGAAAGCTTAGAAATACTTCCTAAAGCCTGGACAGATGAAATTTTTTCCTATCAAGGTGAGTATTTTAATATTGGAGAACGAGAAGTGGTTCCTAAGCCAATTCAAAATCCTCATCCTCCTATATGGCAGGCTTGTTCTCAAGAATACACATTTGAAAAAGCTGGTAAACAAGGATTGGGCTGTTTAACCCAAACTAGTATTGGCATAGAAAGAACACAAAAATTGATAGAAATTTATAGAAATTCCATTGCATCACCCAGTCCTGTTGGCAAAGTAGTAACCAACAAAATATCTGGTAGCACAGTAGCATACTGTTCTGAAAATAGAGATAAGGCAAGGCAAAGAAGTGCTGAACTAATAGATTGGTATAGGTACCAGCAAAAAGTAAGGGACTCTAAAGTTTGGGAAGGATACGCTCCTGAAGATGTACCGGATGATTATAAATGGCATTACGACAGGGCTACTAAGATAGATACTGCTAGAAAAGACGAAGTTACTTCAATGGATCTGTTGGATGAAGGAGATAGATTCTGCATGGGGGACCCGGATGACTGTATACGTTATTTAGAAAAATACGAAGATTTGGGGATAGATGAGATAATGCCATTATTTCAGGTAGGACCAGTAACTCATGAGGAAGTGATGGAAACTCTTAGGTTGTTTGACAAGTATGTAATCCCTTATTTTAAACAAAAATCTGGATCTAGAACTATAGCTGCAGACTAATCCCCGTCAGCTAGGATAAAAAGTTTATTAGTGTGTTCGTGAACAAGGAAGGAGATTCTACCTGAGGAACATGAGCCACGCTTTCTAATATCATAGTAGATGACCGTAAGATGTTGTTTTCTAAGACTGGAGAGCCTGATTTAAGGCGATCTTTTGCTCCGTAAAGAACGAGAGTTTTACTGGCTTTTATTAATGGAAGCCTTGCTAAAAGATCATAATTATTAAGACTGTTAGAAAGATGTTGTACCCATGTTCCTGCCTGATTACGAGAATAGTTGACTAGTTCTAACAATTCTTGTGTAGGGTTTGCGAATGTAGTTCGTTCCTTCAGGTCTTCTAATGTTCTGGTTAATGGCAATCCGTTTTCGTCAAAGTCTTTTTTAGATGCTTCAATTCGACTTGATGCTTCATTGGGATTGTACACTGGGCAGCCTATTAGAACTAGTTTGTCAATTCGATCAGGGTATCTAGCTGCCATATCAATCGCTAGGCAAGCCCCGACTGAATTACCAACATAATGGGCTCGGTGGATATTCAATATTTGGCAAGCGTCATCCAGAGCTTCAGCATAATCGGGTATAGAAAAATTGATATTAGGCTTGTCGGATTTACCGTGTCCGAGCATGTCGAAAGCATATGTTGTATAAGAATTACTAACTTCCTCTACAATATTTTTCCAAACCCAAGTAGACATGCCTAAGGGATGGAGAAGTACAACAGGGAATCCGGATCCTGATTTTTCGAAATACATATTTCCGTTTCGGGTTTCAACGAAGTCGGTTAGGTTTCTTTTGACAAACATGATATCTCCGATATTATTGATGATTTTTAGCGGTTTTGTGCTTCTATACTCAGTACTTTATTTAGTCTTCTAACGAATCTTTCTTCGTGATCAGAGAAGGAGGCATTTAT
>MDSV01091301.1_pt1 | contig 22435 bp, 20 predicted proteins | sample 810851 | NCBI WGS metagenome assembly MDSV01 (sample SAMN05326640, study PRJNA326480) | marine metagenome | isolation source: seawater | place: Atlantic Ocean: North East | collected 2012 | reverse complement strand
TATAGGTATTAGTATAAATAAAATTGTAGATTCTTTTTATGGTCCACTAATATGTTTGTTTGAATTGGAAAATATTAAAAGTGATAATATTTATGATAAAGATAGTTTTATTAATTCTCAATTTTCAATATTATATAACATCAATAATTAATATTATATTACCATATGATACCTTTAAAATATATTAGAGAAAACGCTCAGGAGATCAAAGACCTTTTAATTTCAAAGAAAGTTGATTTTAATATTGATGAGCTTCTAGATAAAGATAAAAATTGGAGAGAGTTGGTTTTAAAATGTGATAGTCTTAAAGCGACTCGTAATAAGGTCTCAAAAGATATTTCTAAATTAAAGTCAGAAAAAAAAGATGCTTCAGATATGATTGTTTCTATGCGAGACACTTCAAGACAAATTAAAGATATTGATAAAGAAATAGATGCTCTATTATTAGATATCAATGAAAGTTTATTATATATACCAAATAAAATCCATTCAACTGTTCCAATTGGTGATACAGAAAATGATAATATTGTGATTCGCGAGTTTGGTAAAAAAAAGAAATTTAATTTTAAAATTAAAGATCATTTAGAACTTTGTGAAAATTTAAATTTGCTTGATATGGCACGTGGAGCTAAAATTTCTGGTTCAGGGTTCCCTTTTTATGTAGGTAGAGGTGCAAAATTAGAACGTTCACTTGTTTCTTTTATGATAGATAGGCATGTTGCAAATGGCTATACTGAGCTATTTCCTTCTTTTTTAACTACTCAAGATACAACTCAAGTAACTGGCCAGCTTCCTAAATTTAAGGATGATATGTACTATATTGAGAAAGATGACTTATACTGTATATCGACAGCAGAGGTCCCCGTTACTAGTTTTCATAAAGATGAAGTGCTAAAGGAAGAAGATCTTCCTCTAAAATATACGGCTTATTCTGCATGTTTCAGAAGAGAAGCGGGCAGTTATGGTAAGGATACAAAGGGTCTTCTAAGGGTTCATCAATTTAATAAAGTTGAACTCGTTAAATTTGTGGAGCCAAAAAAATCATATGAAGAGCTGGAAAGACTAGTTTCGGATGCCGAAGATATACTTAAACTTTTAGGTCTACATTACAGAGTTATTGAATTAAATTCGAGTGATCTGTCATTTTCAGCGGCCAAATGCTATGATATTGAGGTTTGGTCACCTGCTGAAAATAAATATTTAGAGGTTTCTAGCTGTAGTAACTTTGAATCTTTTCAGTCTAGACGAGGTAGAATAAGATATAAAAATGAATCTAATCAGCAAATGGACTATGTTCACACATTAAACGGGTCTGGAATAGCTACTCCAAGACTTGTAGTCGCTATTTTAGAGAACTATCAACAAGAAGATGGAAGTGTTCTTTTGCCTAAAGTTCTGGAAAAGTATTTTAGTGATTTGTTGATAAAATGAAACTTCTTTTAGTCATATTGTGTTCTCTTTTTATAGCTCAAAATATTGACTCATTGGATAGTAAAATAAATTCAGAAAAAGGTGAAGCCTTTAATTCTGTCAATTTATCAGTAAAGGATTTCATTCTAAGTTCTGACTCTTTAGATATTGAAGATTTATTTGAAGCCCAACTTTATGAGGCAAAACTTTTATTAGCCGAATCTATTATTGCAGATAGAACTGGTGATTCTATAGAAGCGATGTATCGTTTTGAATCACTATTTGAATCATTATCTAATCTAAATACTATGAAAACAAGTGATCAGTTTCAGTCTCTTGAAATGAATAGATTGCTATCAACGTCAATTGATTATTATGAAAATGAAAGTAATACTCTTAGTAATATTGAAGAGCTTTCAGTTAGTTTGCTGCGTGATAGGTTGGATAAATATATTTATAGTCAAACTTTGGAAGACTTAGAATATGTAGATGAATCAGTAGAAGTTATTCCTGGCCATGTTCCTATTACATATAATCGAAAAGTTGCAAGTATTATTAAATTTTTTCAAAAAGATGGTAGAAAAAGCATGTCTAAATGGTTGAATAGAATGGATAAATATAAAAAACTTATTTTGCCAATCTTAGAGGAGCAAGATATACCTCCTGAAATATTTTATGTATCAGTTATTGAGAGCGGCTTGAATCCTAATGCTTATTCCTATGCCTATGCCTCTGGATTATGGCAGTTTATAAAGTCTACTGGAAAAGCTTATGGCTTAAATAAAACTTATTGGGTTGATGAGAGAAGAGATTATATAAAATCAACATATGCTGCTACTAGATATTTTAAAGATCTTTACGAAGAATTTGATGATTGGTATTTAGCATTGGCTGCCTATAATTGTGGAAGCACAAGAGTGCATAGAGCAATTAAAAGAAATGGTAGTAGAAATTATTGGGATTTATATTCGTTGCCATCTGAAACAAAGAATTATGTACCTAATGTTATGGCTACAATTATAATTGCTACGAATCCAGAAAAATATGGTTTTACTATAAATAGTGATCCGGATTTTGAGTGGATAGAGAAAGATATTGATAAAAGTGTAAAACTTGAATCTATAGCAAAGTGTGCTAACGTTTCTTTGAAAACATTGCAACAATATAATCCCGAATTAGAAAAAGATGTCGCCTTAATCCCCCCATTAGATAAGGGAGAAAGATATACCTTGCGTTTGCCAGTTAATATTTCCCCTAAATTTGATTCGTTATTGAATTTAGTTCAAGCTCCTAATATGGATGAGATTATTTTTGTTGAACATAAAGTTCGTCCAGGTGAAAGTGTGTGGCTTATTGCAAGAAAGTATAAAGTTAAAAAAGAACATATTTTAGCGGTTAATAACTTATCAGAAAAATCCATTATTCGCCCAAAACAGATACTTAAAATTCCAACTTCAGGATATGATCAGTATAAAAAATCTGTTCAGTTATCATCAAGGAAAATATACTATACAGTTAAAAGAGGAGATACGCTTAGCGAGATTGCGGAAAAATATAAAACTTCAATCAAAAAGATTAAAAAATCAAACGGCTTAAGAAACGATCGAATTATAATGGGACAGAAACTAATAATATGGGTGAAAAATTAAAAATAGAAGATTTGGATAGTTTTTATTATATTAAAACCCTTAATAATATAGAGGTTTAACATGACTAGGTTAGATATAATAAATGACGTTTCAGCAAGTACTGGCTTATCAAAAGTTGAAACAGAAGCTGTTTTAGAGGGAGTTATTAACTCTATAAGCGAATCTTTAAAAAGAGGAGAAAGAGTTGATTTAAGAGGTTTTGGTAGCTTTCTTGTTAAAGAAAGAAAAGCTAGAGATGCTAGAAATCCATCTACTAATGAAATAGTTAAATTGAACCATAGATACATACCTTCTTTTAAAGTTTCAAAATTATTAAAAGAATCAGTTAATAATTCTATATTAAGAGGATTTTAATTTATTGGGAGAAATAATACATGCCTTGCGGTAAAAAAAGAAAACGCACTAAAATGAATACTCATAAAAGAAAAAAGCGTTTAAGAGCTAATAGACATAAAAAAAAGAATAAATAGATAATAGTTGAATATAGATAGTTCAATTGTATACTCTGTATCTCAGTTAAATAATTTAGCAAAATCTTATTTAGAGAGAAATTGTTCTCGTGTAGTAGTTAAGGGCGAAATCTCTTCACTTAAAAAATATCCATCTGGATTCGTATATATAACAATTAAAGATATAAATAGCGAAATAAACTGCGTTATATTTCCAGATATAGGTAATATATCTGAATTAGAAGTAGGGTATGAGTTTAGTTTTATAGGCAAACTTTCTATTTACACTCCTAAGGGTAATTATCAACTTATTATCAATTCATTTAAAAAAAATGATGTAGGAAATTTGTGGGAAAAATATACTCATCTTAAAAATAAATTAGATAAAGAGGGGTTATTTGCAAAAGAATTAAAAAGAAAAATACCATCTTTCCCATTTAATATCGGCATAATATCATCTTTAGAAGGTGCAGTCATTCACGATATGGAAAAAATTTTTAATCGAAGGTCTCCCCATATTCTGATGCATATTAATCCAGTAAGAGTACAGGGTAAGGGTGCGGATATTGAAATTTCAAAAGCTATAAATTATTTTAATATGAAAATGAATGTAGATTTATTAATTATTGCTAGGGGCGGGGGGAGTTTTGAAGATTTAGATTGTTTTAATAGTGAGACTTTAGCAAGATCAATATCTAGCTCTGAAATTCCAGTTGTAACAGCGATAGGCCATGAAACTGATTTTACGATTGCTGATTTTGTTTCAGATCTTAGAGCGTCTACTCCTTCTGTAGCGGCTGAGCTTGTAACCCAGTCAAGCGATAATATTCTAATTGAAATCGAAAATCTTGCTGATAAAATTTTCAATTCAGTCAGTAGCAAAATTGAGAACTATTTCTATCAATATCGCATTATGAAAAATAATTTAAAATTTGATAATTTAATATTGATTACGGATAAGATTTTAGATGCTAAAAAACATCTCGATAAAATTTTAGTATATACTGTTAATAATAGACTATCCTATTTAGAAAATGAACTAAAGTCAAACAAAAAAAGAATTCACAATAATAATTTAGATAGAATTCTTCATAAAGGTTTTGCATTAGTATTAAATACTAAAGGAAATATTGTCAAATCAGTAGAAGATGTTAATTTAGAAGATAAAATTGTAGTTAAACTTAATGATGGAAAAATAGGAGCAGAGATAATTGAAAAAGAATAAGCAAAAAGACAGTGAGTTGTTTGAGGTTCAATTTAATAAATTGAAAGAAATTGTTTCTGAAATTGAATCTACAGAACACAATATTGACAAGATGATTGCATTATTTGAGGAAGGTGTTGAGCTTTCAACTTATTGTGAAAGAAAAATTGAAGAATATAAAAAGAAAATAAATACTATTGTATCTAATGATAAGGGTAAATTGGATTGATATGGTATTTGGAGTACTAGGAAATTTTAATAAGGAAGAATTTTATGATATTTTTAACGAACTATGTGATTTTCTATCTAAAAGAGATGGCATTGAATTATACCTTCTAGATAATGACCGTATTGATAAACAGAAAATAATTAGAACAGACTTAATAGTAAATTTTGATTCTTTTGAAAAGAAAAGTGATGTAATTATATCTATTGGTGGAGATGGTACAATTATTTCGACTTTAAGAAAATTAATTAAATCAAATTTGCCTATTCTAGGTTTACATATTGGAGGATTAGGGTTTTTAGCTGAATGTAACAAGTTTTCGTATAAAGACAGATTGGAAGATATTATAAATGGTAATTATTACGTAGAAGATCGAATGTTAATTGAGGTTTATAATAATCATGATAAATATCAATTTTATAGTATTAATGAAGTTGTAGTAAATAGGGGAGAGATTGGCAGAACAATAAAGATAAATGTTTCCATTGATGATAAATATGTTAACACATATGAAGCAGATGGTCTTATTTTTTCAACTCCAACAGGTTCTACCGCATATTCTTTATCTGCTGGTGGTCCTATAGTTTCTCCAGAACTCGATTTGATCATAGTAACACCTATTTGCCCCCATACTTTATCGATGCGTCCATTAATTGTCCCTTCGAACGAAAGTATCTGTGTATCTTTTGAAGAAGAGTCTTTAATCAATAATTTATCTTTAAATGTTGATGGCCAAATTCAGGAGTCAATTAGTAGAAAATCTAAAATAATAATAGAAAAATCTCAATATACATCCAAGATAATCAAATTTAATGATTACGACTATTATAAGACCTTAAGAAATAAAATGAATTGGAAAGGAAATTTAAGATTTAAATAATGAGATATTTCGTAATTACATCAATCCTTTTTTTTATTGCATGCCAAAACTCTAATCAAACACATGACTCATTCGACGATTTGTCAATAGCTTTTGTAAAATGGTATTATAAAAATAACCCCACTGAAGCTTCAAAAAAAAATCTCAATAACTATCATGGAGAATATAAACTTAATAGCTATAAAAGTAGTGAGCAATATTTACTAGATTTAAATAGATTTTATTTTGAGTTAACTCAGATTAATTATAAAAAAATGAGTAAAAGCAAGAAAAATGAATATTCTAGATTAGAAAAAATCATGCTAAAATTATTGTATAAGAATGAAAATATTAAACCGAGTCAATGGACACCTATATTTGAGTTATGTCAAATAGAAAAAGGATTGCGCTACCTTTTAAATTATAACTATTTACCAATGAAAAATAAAATAGAAAATATAAGTTCAAGACTGGATAAAATTTCGCAATTACTAGATAATTCGCTTACAAATCTTTTTTTTATATCAGATAAGGATTACATTCAGTCAATTAGAAAAGTTGATTTTATTATCGATTTACTAGATTCAATTGAAATCTATATAGATTATAATGATCCTAATTACCTTAACTTAGTTTCAAAATCCAAAATTGTAAAGTCTAAACTAATTAAATTCAAAAAAGAATTATTTGGTGCCAAAACTAATTTTATTGATTCTGATATTGATTATACTGTTAATAATGATTCATTTAGTATCATGACCGAAGTAGATGTTGATATTAATTCAATTTATAATAGAGCTATAAGTAATTTAAAAACAAAGCAAATAAAACTTTTCCAAAGTTGCTTACCCATTTATCTTAAATATGAAGATGAGCCAGTTTGGGCATATTACGAAGATACTCTTGACGTTATTAAGTATGTAGTTGATTTAATTCAAGATAAAAATAGTTTATCTGATTTGTCATACGTAAACATGTCATATGAAAAACATATTTTCCCAAAATTTAATCTAGTGAAATTTAATTTCTATAATGATTTTACTGATATTTCTTATTTTGATGAGAGCTTTGATATTGTTGTTCCAATTAATCTCAAAGGCAATATATCTATTAATCTACCTAAGATGATAAATGGTGATGTAAAATATAATAAAATTAATATCGACCTATTAAACGCACACAATATATATCCTGGTTATATGTATCTTTTTTATTCTAATAACGAACCGTTTACAGATTTGAATTCAAACAGTATTTGTGATCCTAATGAAAATTTTACAGATGTAAATTCAAATGATCAATGGGATGGCTTTAATCGTATTGCCAAAAACTTCCCTAATGTCAGTATTCTTAAAGGCGCACAAAGATATGCTGAAAGAATAGTGATAAAGACAAATAGTGATTTTAATCTTGAGCATAAGATTTTACATAACAGAAATTTAATTATAGATATTGTTAGCTGTATATCAGATATTGATTATCATTTAAACAATGTTGATTCTAGTGCTATTCAAAACTTGCTTAGGCAGAATTCTTTTTTAGATGATAATGAGATATTAAATTTAATTAATAAATTAGAGAGTAATTATTTTGGCTATTTATCTCAAAAGTATATAGGTTATACTAAAATTATGGAACTAGAGAGAGAATATTTTAATTTTAATCAAGATAAAAACTATTTACAATTCTATAATACAATTTTTAAAAATGGGATTATTGATTATGAGAATTTATAACTTCTATTAGTAAATTAAGATTAATGAACAAAAATAAATCTATTTAGTGAGAATATATGATGAACTATAAATTTATACTATTAGCATTGATATCTACGGTTTATACTTTTAATAGTTTTGAGATTGATTTTGGCTATCAAAACCCTCAAGGTCAATATGATAAATATAATGATCCTGGATATTCAGTTAGAACTACTTTATCTAAAAATGATGAATTATTCCCGTATATTAGATACGACTTTTCTTTACAATATTTGAAGTTTAAAAATGATTATTGGGTTGAGTATACTTCAAGCTATAATATCCCGATTGAGTATACCCACTCTGAACAGTCATTTGGAATTCTTTTAGGACCTAGACTAATGTCACCAACGAAAAGGGGTGCATTTAGACCCTATGTGGGTGCTAAAGCTGGATTATTCTTTTTTTCTGAAACAATAAAAGTTGATTTTGGAAGTACTGATGGATCATCTGTTATTGATTGTATATTCTGGCAGTTTATTGATGGCTTAGATGATGAAGATGATTATGACTGTGAAACTTCATCATATTCAGAAAATCTTGAATTGAAAACATATTTTGGCATGTTGTTAGAAATAGGTGCTAATTTTAATCCTTCTAATAATTGGGGTTTAGACTTTGGTATTCAGTATAATATTATCCCTACTTTTAGGCCAGAATATCAGTATAACGAACAAGAATACGGAGATGAGGGAGATATATCTATAGCGATAAATAAATTGTCAAAAGCAATTGATGCAGATTATCTGACTTTTTATTTGGGTTTCAACTTTAATTTACAGGGAGCTAAGTAATGTCTAAATACGATGAGTCTTCGATTAAGTCACTTGATTGGCGAGAGCATATTAGACTTAGACCAGGAATGTACATTGGTAAATTAGGTAATGGTAAAAATCCTGATGATGGTATATATGTTTTAATCAAAGAAATTATTGATAATTGTATTGATGAATATGTTATGGGTTTTGGTAAAAAAATAGATATAAAAATTGAAGAAAACTCTGTTATAGTAAGAGACTATGGTAGAGGTATTCCACTTGGAAAAGTTATAGAGTGCGTTTCAAAAATAAATACCGGTGGTAAGTATGATTCTGAAGCATTTAAAAAATCTGTTGGCCTTAATGGAGTTGGTACAAAAGCTGTTAATGCTTTATCTGACCATTTTTCAGTTTCTTCGTTTAGAGATGGAGAAGTAAAGAATGCAGTTTTTTCAAAAGGCATGATAAATGAAGATTATCCGATTTCTAAAACTGAGGAAAATAATGGAACTTTGATATATTTCACACCTGATGGAGAGATATTTAAAAACTTCAAATACATCCCTGATCACTTAGATGATAAAATATGGAATTATGCATATTTGAATTCAGGATTAACTTTAAAATTTAATAATAAAAAGTACTTTTCAAAAAATGGTTTACTAGATTTATTAGAAAAGAATACAGATTTAGAAAAAACAAAATATCCAATTGTTCATATTAAAAAAGAAGATATTGAAATAGCCTTTACTCATGGCTTGAGTTATGGAGAAGAATATTACAGTTTTGTTAATGGTCAGCATACTACTCAAGGAGGTACTCATTTAACGGCATTTAAAGAATCTATTGTTAAAAGTGTTAGAGACTTCTATAAGAAAGACTTTGATCCTCTTGATATACGTTCTGCAATAATTGCAGCTATAAGCGTAAAAATTCAAGAACCTGTTTTTGAGTCTCAGACAAAAACTAAATTAGGATCGACTGATATGTCGCCTAATGGTAACACTATCAGGTCAAAATTTATTGAGTTATTCAAAACAGAGTTTGATAATTATTTGCATAAAAATAAAGATATGTCTGACTCTTTACTGCAACGAATTTTACAATCTGAAAAAGAAAGAAAAGACATGGCAGGAATAAGAAAATTAGCTAATAAAAGAGCAAAAAAAGCGAACCTATTCAATAAAAAATTGAGAGATTGTAAAGTTCATCTTAATGATAAAAATAAGGATTTAGATTTATTGTCAAAATCTACCTTATTTATTACTGAAGGTGATTCTGCTAGTGGATCAATAACTAAGTCAAGAGATGTTAAATATCAAGCTGTTTTTAGTCTTAGAGGAAAGCCATTAAACTCATTCGGTCTTAGAAAAAAAATAGTATATGAAAATGAGGAATTCAATTTGTTGCAACATGCTTTAAATATTGAAGATGGAATAGAAGGTTTAAGATATAATAATGTTGTAATTGCTACAGATGCTGATGTTGATGGTATGCATATCAGATTATTGTTATTAACTTTTTTTCTGCAATTTTTCCCAGATATTGTAAGAAATGGTCACTTGTATATTTTGGAAACGCCACTTTTTAGAGTTAGGAATAAAAAAGAAACTATATATTGTTACAATGATAAAGAAAAAAATGATGCGCTTGATAAGCTTGGCCAAAAATCTGAAATTACTCGTTTTAAAGGATTAGGAGAAATATCTCCATCTGAATTTGCAAATTTTATTAATGAAGATATAATGCTTGATCCAATTGTTCTTAAGTCTGATTCAAATATTAATGAAACTCTTTCATATTACATGGGTAGAAATACTCCAGATAGACAAAATTTCATTATTAATAACTTATATATTGAAGAATCCTTGTAATGGCAAATGATAATCAAAATAATGTAAAATCATTATATAAAAGTTGGTTTATAGATTATGCATCCTATGTGATTTTAGAAAGAGCTATTCCTAAAATTGAAGATGGTTTAAAGCCTGTTCAAAGAAGAATATTCCATTCCATGTATGAAATGCATGATTCAAGATTTCATAAAGTTGCTAATGTAATTGGAAATACAATGAAATATCATCCTCATGGTGATGCAGCTATTGGAGATTCTCTAGTTAATATGGGGCAAAAAAGACTATTGATTGAGACTCAAGGAAATTGGGGCGATGTAATTACTGGAGATAAGGCAGCTGCCCCTAGATATATTGAAGCAAAATTATCAGAACTTTCCATCGATACTGTATTTAATAATGATGTTACAAAGTTTGAAAAATCATACGATGGAAGAAATAATGAACCAATCACTTTACCAGTAAAAATACCTTTACTTTTAATACAAGGAGCTGAAGGAATAGCTGTTGGCTTATCTACTAAAATACTCCCTCATAATTTTAATGAAGTTATTAAATCATGTGTTGCATATTTAAAGGATAAACAATTTTCACTTTATCCAGATTTTAGCGGTGGAGGATTGATTGACGTATCTGATTATAAATCAGGTAAAAGAGGGGGTAAGGTTAGAGTTAGGTCTGAAATACAAATTTTAGATAAAACTAATTTATTAATAACTAGTGTGCCATACGGAGTAACAACAAGTTCTATTATTGACTCAATTATTAAAGCTAATGATTCAGGTAAGATTAAAATAAAGAAAATTGAAGATAATTCCGCTGAAAAAATTCAAATTAATATTTCTTTAGCTAAAGGAATATCGCCTAATGTTGCTGTAGACGCTTTATACGCTTTTACAAATTGCGAGTCTTCTATTTCTCCTAATTGTTGTGTTATTAAAAACAATAAGCCAGAATTCTTGAATGTTAAGGATTTATTAAGAGAGTCTGTAGACTATGCTGTTTCAGTGTTTAAAAGTGAATTAGAGCTTGAGTATAATCGTTTAAATGAAAAATGGCACATGCTTAATCTGGAAAGAATTTTTATTGAAAAAAAAATATATTTAGATATTGAAAATTGCGATAGTTGGGATTCAATTATATTGACAATTCGAAATAAAATGACTCCATATAGTTCAAATTTTAAAAGAGAAATTTCTGATGATGATTTGTCAAAACTAACAGAGATTAAAATTAGAAAAATCACTAAATTTGATAAGAATAGACATGAAAAGAATATAAAATTACTTGAAGAAAATATTAATGAGGTAAGGAATAATTTGAAGCACCTCAAAGAGTATGTTATACGATTTTATGACATGATTTTAAAAAAATATTCTAAGTCATATTCAAGAAAAACAGAAATAACTACTTTTGATAAAGTAAAGGCAAGTAATGTAGCAATATCTAATAAAAAACTTTATGTTAACAAAAGTGAAGGTTTTATAGGATATAACATAAAAGATGGTGATTTTATATCTGAATGTTCAGATATAGACCTAGCAATAGTCTTTCATGAAGATGGTAAATACTTAATTACCAATATTAGCGAAAAAAAATATGTAGGAAAGAATATTCTTGATGTTTCTGTTTGGAAAAAACAAGATAAACATAAGGTTTACAATGTTATTTATAAAGATGGTAAAACTGGATTTTCATATGCTAAAAGATTTAATGTCACTAGTATGATTAAAGATAAAGAGTATGATTTAACTGCTGGTTCTGAAAAATCTAAAATTCAATATTTTAGCAATAATCCTAATAGCGAATCTGAAAAAGTTGATATTAAAATTCATTCAAAATCTAATGCACGGAAAAAGTTATTTGAGTATGACTTTGCTGACTTAGCAATTAAAAATAGAACTTCAAAAGGGAACTTAGTTACAAAATATCCAATATTTAGAGTTTATCACAAAGAAATAGGAGAGTCCACATTTGGTGGTAGGAAAATTTGGTTAGATACTACAATTGGAAAATTGAATCTGGATGGACAAGGTGAATTTTTAGGTTCTTTTAATACAGATGAGTTAATACTAGTTCTGTATCTGGATGGAACATATGAGCTTAATCCAATTGATTTCTCAAAACGATATTCTATGAAAGAGATTATTTTTATAGAAAAATATGATAATACCAAGATATGCTCTATTATGTACAAAAATGCAGAAACTAGAGATTTTTATATCAAAAGATTTCTTATTGAGACTTCTACAACAGAAAAGAGATTTAATGTTGTTCAAGATGTTCTTAATTCAAAAATAATGCTTGGTACAACTAAAGCTGATAATCTTTTTGAATTTAATTATATAACCAAAAAGGGTGACAAGAAGAATAAAAAGATTGATATAGATGAATTTGTCGGAGTTAAAAATTGGAAGGCTATTGGCAATAAGCTTATTGGCTATAGTAGATTGAGTAGTTTTAAGTTGCTTGAGCCTGATAAGGTTTTAAATTCAGATATCGAGCAAAAAGATGTTGATGACGAATCTGTAGAGTTAACGTTATTTTAGTATTTTATATATAACGGGTCTACTTGGAGAAGCATCTAATTTTATATTAAGTGTGTTTAATGATAGTAAATACTCTCCATCTTTAATATCTTCATTTATATAGGCTAACTCTGTAATAGTATTTTTATTGGGCTCCCTTACATCTAGGTCCCAAAATATTCTATGATTTCCCAATTTTCCACCATCATCAAATTTATCTATTGAAGGAGAATCTACTATTAAATTTTCAATAGCTAACGATTTTATATAGTGAATTGCATCGTTTGAAAAATATGAGTTATTTTTTTTTGTATAATCTTCTTTTAGTCTAGTATCAGAATTTGGTAAAGTTCTTATAATTAATGACTTTAATCCTTTTTTATTAATAGTGGCCATTTTACTGACTAAAGCCTCTTTCGTTATTATTAAGTCATTGGGAGCTACTTTACAATGATATTTCTCTATTCCTATGTTGCTAGGTTTAATAGAAATTAGATGAGCTTTTGTGAAAAAGTTTTTAATGCAGCTAGTTATTTCTAACTTTTCTTTTGTTATATGCGAACGACACTCAGTATGAGTCATTCCACAGTGAATATTTAAATTTATTACTGGTATATTGCAAGATGCGCCGTGAGCTATACTCCAAACTTTATTTTCACTTTCAAAATATTTGATTTTAATTGGGTTATCATCATAAAAAGAAGGATTTTGTTTAGAGTTAATTTGAATAGATATATCTAGTGGGCTATCTAAGTCAATTTTATAATTATAATTGTTAATATTTATATTTGATACACTAGACATATTGTAATTTGGATAATTTTTTTGTTACAAGGTCCTTTATGAAATTATTTTTTAAGTCATCTAAGCCATAATTTTCTTTAATTATACGATTTAGTATACTTTCTTGTATGATACTTCTTTCTTCGACTATAGAATAAGGTATATTTGAAAATGAAACCATAGTATACTCTGGTATGAAGTACTCAGGATAAATGTCCATTAATTTAAAAGATAATTCATTTCTCATTATATGATCTTTATCTAATACTGAATCTCTCATAATTATATAGTTTTTGAGTGCTAGATTAGAAATTGCATCAGAGTCGAGTTTCCTTGATCTATTAAAATTAAAAAAAATAGTCTCCCAATCTTCGTATTTATCAATTAGTTCACAAATCTTAATACAATCCTCTAGAGAAGCATTCATTCCTTGTCCATAAAACGGAACTATAGCATGAGCAGAATCTCCGATTAAGCATGCTTGATCTTTATAGTACCACTTATCAACATCAATAGTAATAAGTTTACCAGTAGGATTATTTGCAATATACTCCTCTATATTTGGAATTAAATCAATTATATCTGCAAAATTTTTCTCAAAAAATGTTGTAATATTTTTTTTGTCATTAAAATCTTCAAAACTTTCTTTGCCATTAGTTTTCATAAATAACGTACATGTAAAAGTCATATCGTTATTTGGTAGGGCAATGATCATCATATTTCGCCTCGGCCAAATATGAAGCGCATGAGGGTCTAATTGAAAGTCATTATTTTTTGATTTTATAGTCAGCTCTTTATACGAGTGAGATATATCAGTAAATTTTATGTTTTTTGTGATTCTTCTAGCTATAGCTGACCTGTATCCATCAGCACCAAATACTGGTCCATTAAAATCCCTTTTCTCATTATTTAAAGTTAATTTTTTATTTAAAAAATCAATATCTGAACATTTATTTGAAAATTTAATTGAAATCTTTTTAGTACTTTCAGCTTTATTTAATAATACTCTATTTATTTCAGATCTGGATACAGAATTAATGAAATGGGATTTTTTATTACCATATGCTTGAAATGATTGTTTGCCATTTATATCATGTATCATTCTGCCATACATCGGAATAAGAGATTCTTTGAATTTTGAGTCATAAACATTAGCCTCTTTTAATGCATTTATTCCTCTTTTAGATAACGCTAGATTTATAGACCTTCCTGAATATTTTTTAGTTTTTCTGAAATCTAAATTTCTTTCGTACATAGTACTGGTTATACTGTATTTTTGTGCAAGTAATACACCTAACAGTGGACCAGCTAATCCAGAGCCAACAATTGTCACTTTTTTATTCATCTAGGAGAGATTTTAGGAAATCTGTAAAGTAGTAAATTTCTTTAAAATTATTGTACAATGGAACAGGTGCAATTCTTAACACGTCAGGTTTTCTATAATCACATATAAATCCATTATCTATTAGTTTATTGTATATAGACTGATCAAATTTTTTAATGCGTATTGAAATTTGTGCACCTCTTTGTTCTGTGTTTCTTGGTGTAATGATTGAAAGATTGTCTATTTTTTCTAACAAAGAGTATAAATAAGAAGTCATTTTTATGCTTTTAGCTGTCAATTCATTCATCCCAACACTTTCAAATATATTGAGAGAAGACCAAAGTGCTGCCATAGAGAGGATTGGAGGATTACTTAGCTGCCATGAATCAGCGGTATTAGATGATACGAAGCTGTCTAATAAGTCAAACCTAGTATTTTTATTATGACCCCACCAACCCTCTAGTCGCATTAAACTTTCATCTTTTAAATGACTAGAATGAATAAATGCTCCACCAGGAGCACCAGGTCCAGCATTTAGATATTTATAGCTACACCAAACTGCGAAGTCAATATTCCAGTCATGAAGATATACTTTAATATTACCAATTGTATGAGCTAAATCTAATCCAATTATACAATTATGATCTTTTGCTACTTTTGATATTCTTTCAATATCATAATATTGTCCAGTAAAATAATTTACTGGGCTAATTAATACTAGGGCAATTTCATGAGAATTTTTTTTAATTTTTTCTATAATTAAATCATCACTCAATTCAGCTTTACTATTTTGAGGCTTTAATTCAATCAATGCTTCCTTAATGTTAAGATTATGTAATTTGATATGGGAGTTGATAGCATATCTGTCTGAAGGAAAGCACGGCGTATCAATCATAATTTTAGTTTTTTTATTAGAGGGTTTATAAAATGAGGTTAGTAACAAGTGAAGATTTACAGTTAATGAATTCATTGAAACTACTTCTTCATTTAAAGCTCCAACTAGATTTGATAATTGTTTGTTTAAGTATTCGTGGTAGTAGTACCATGGATTCTTCGCTTCAAAATGGCCTAAAACAGCCATATTTTTCCAATCTGTAAGCTCTTGAAGAACAAAGTTTTCAGTTTCTTTAGGTTGTAGGCCTAATGAATGTCCACAGAAATATATATTCTCTTTTCCATTTTTTCTAGGTATATAAAATGATGATCGTAAATGTTTTAAATTATCCTGACTATCTAATAACTCCGCATATTCAAGTGAACTATTCATCTTATTTATAGATTTAGCCAATTTTGTGCATTTTTATACAACAATTGTTCTTTTTGAGTTTTTGTTATACTAATATTTGCTTCAATTAAATCTCCGGGATTTTCTTCGCCTAAAGGAAACGGATAATCGCTACCTAACATAATTGAATTTGAACCCATAATATTTATTAAAAAAGATAACGCTTCTTGGCTATGGACAATTGAGTCAACGTAAAATTTACCTATCGAATCAACAGGATTTGAGTTGCTATCTATAGCACATAAATCAGGTCTTTCTAAAAAGCCTTTTTCAATCCGACCCAATGTATAAGGGAATGTTCCACCTCCATGAGCGAACGCAACCCGTAATTTGGGAAATTTTTCAAATATACCTCCAAAAATCATACTGCAAATTGCTCTAGAAGTTTCAGCGGGCATTCCCACTAACCAAGGTAGCCAATATTGGTTCATCTCTGACATACCCATCATTTGCCAGGGATGCACAAAAAGTGACATGTTTAAATCTTGAGCAGCTTCATAAAATGGGTGGAGGTCTGGATGGTTTAAGTTTCTATTATTTATATTTGTGCCAATTTCAATACCTTTTAAACCAATTTTTTTGCACCTTTCTAATTCAGAAATAGCAACTTTAGTATTTTGCATGGGAACAGTTCCCAAGCCTATAAATTTTTTAGGATTATCAGAACATTTTTTTGCAATAAAATCATTTAAAAAATGAGAAACCTTTAAAGCATCTTCAGCCTTTGCCCAGTAGCAAAACATTACTGGAATTGGAGATAAGACCTGAATGTCTACACAACTATCATTCATATCTGAAAGTCTTGACTTACTTGACCAGCAATTACAACTAATCGTCCTAAATTTTTCCCTAAAAACCATCATATCTGCAGAATCTAAAGTCTTATTTGCCAAAGAGACAAAACCTTCGTATCCAAATTTTTTAGAAAAATCCGGAATATTTTCAGGTATTATATGAGTATGTATATCAATTCTCAAATTTATTTCTCCAAAATATGATTGCAATTTTTACATGTACGATTATTTTTATTGTTCCAAAATTCATCAAAAATAATAGGCAGCTGAGTTACTATATTTGATAGTTGAATAAATTTTTCATAAATCAAGTTATCGCAAAAGTCGCAGTACCATTGAAAACCATCTAAATCTGTAACCTTTCTTGTTTTCTCTACAACTAATCCAATACTATTTTTAGATCTCTGGGGTGAGTGAGGAATGTTAGCTGGAAGAAGAAATATTTCACCCTCATTAATATGGACCTCTTTTTTTTTATTGTCTTCAATAATTTTTAGTATCATATTACCTTCAATTTGATAGAAAAACTCTTCTTCAACATCAACATGATAATCTTTTCTCGTATTAGGTCCACCAACAACCATAATAATAAAGTCTGAATCCTCCCAAACAACTTTATTGCAAACAGGAGGCTTAAGTAAATCTCTGTTATCATTAATCCATTTTTTAAAATTAATTGGTAATCTCATTAATTTTTACCAATAAAAACAATGCATTTTAATTCTATTGATATAGATGTTGGTAGAGATTTTATTTCAACAGTAGTTCTGCACGGCTTGTTATCCTTAAAGTATTGTTCATAAATTTTGTTATATGTATTGAAATCTTTTTTCATGTCTGTTAAAAAAACCGTTACGTCTATTAAGTCTGCCCATTCAGCGTTAGCGGATTCGATAACAGTTCTTACATTATTAAAAACAGAATGACACTCTTCTTCAAAATTATCAGGTATGGTATTAGTTTTAGCGTCTCTAGAGCCTATTCCAGATAAAAATAGAAAGTCTCCAGCCCTTTTAGCATGCGGATAAAGGCCTACAGGTTGTGGAGCTTTTTTTGTATTGATATTTGATCTATTCATAATTAATACAAACATTTTTAGGTTCTGAAAAAAAAGATAGCGATTCATTTCCACCTTCTCTTCCTAATCCAGAATCTTTCATTCCTCCAAAAGGGGTCCTGAGATCTCTTAGATTCCATGAATTGACCCATACAATCCCAAAATTAATTGATTTAGCAACTTGATGTGCACTTCTAAGATTTGACGTCCATATGGATGCAGCAAGTCCATAATTTGTCTCATTAGCTAAATCAATTGCCTCCTTTTTTGTTTCAAATTTATAAATTGAAGTTACTGGTCCAAAAGCTTCTTCAGAATAACATTTGGAGTTTCTGCTTAAATTCTCAATAATAGTAGGTTCTATATACCATCCATTAGAGCATTCACCTTTTATTTTTTTAGCTTTACCTCCAGTTAAAAAGATAGCTCCATTTTGCTTTGCAGAGTCTAAATATGCTAAGATTTTATTGTAATGCTGTTCTGAGACAATAGCGCCTTGTTCAGTTTTTTGATTCCTTGGATCTGCAATTTTTAATTTTTCTGTTTCTACGATGAAGTCTTTCTTGAATTTATCATAAATTGAAGATTGAATGAAAATACGTTCTCCGCATAAACAAATTTGGCCTTGGTTCCCAAAAGACGATCTAACTGTAGTTTTTAACATTTGTTTATAGTTGCAGTCTTCAAATATAATAGTAGGATTTTTCCCGCCTAGCTCTAAAGATACTTTTTTTAATAAAGGAGATGCAGAAGAATTTATAATTTTACCTGTTTTAGTTCCTCCTGTAAAAGAAATAGCTTTTATATCTGGATGCCTCACTATTTTGTCGCCAATATTCTCTCCAGTTCCATGAAGTATACTGAGTACTCCTTTAGGCAAACCTACTTTTATACAAATCTTTGAAAATAGATATGCTGTCATTGGAGTAATTTCAGATGGTTTAGCTATAACGCAATTGCCCATTGCTAACGCTGGTGCAATTTTCCACGTCAAAAGATGCAAAGGGTAGTTCCATGGCGATATGCAGGCAACAATACCAATCGGATCTCTTAAAGTATAATTTATTGCTCTATGACCTAGAGAGTGAGATTCAGAAGAATTATTAATGACTGCTGATGCATAAAATTTTAAATTATTTATTGATCGAGGTATATCTATAGTTTGACTATCATTAATTGGCTTTCCATTATCGATGGTTTCTGCTAGAGCAAATTTTTCTTTATTTTTTTCAAGCTCATCAGCTATTTTAAATAGTATATCTCTACGATTTTCATTAGTAAGATTTTTCCATTTACTATGGGCTTTTTTAGCTGAATTTATTGCATCTTTTAAATCACTATTATCTGAGTTTGGGCATTTTGCATAAATCTTACCATTTGCTGGATTGTAAACATTAAGATATTTTGTTTTTTTTGGTGGAACTAATTCTCCATTAATATAATTTAAAATATTTTTCATTTATAAAGTTGAAAGCCTTCCTCCATCTACAGGTAGGTTTATGCCATTAATATACCCTGCATCTGAAGAGGCTAAGAAGCAAATAGCCTTTGCTGTCTCAGATGGGTTTGCAAATCTTTTTAATGGAATTTGTGCTTGTGCTTCCATAATTACACTTTCAATATCAACGCCTGTACTCTTTGATTTTTTCTCAAATATTTCATGTAATCGTTCTGTATCCGTATATCCTGGTAAAACATTATTTACAGTAATTCCAAACTCTCCAAGTTCAAATGAGAGTGTTTTTGCCCAACTTGCGACTGCACCTCTTATTGTATTTGAAACACCAAGACCTTTAATAGGCTGCTTTACTGAGGTTGATATTATATTTATTATTCTGCCGTAATTATTTTTCTTCATTGATGAAACAAGGGAGTTTACTAAGACATGATTAGATATTAAATGTTGATTGAAAGCATTGATAAAGTCTTTAGGAGAGGCGTCCATTGCTGGCCCTGGTTTTGGTCCTCCGGTATTGTTGATCAAAATTTCAATCCTTTTGTTATTATTATTTAGAAATGACTTAATCTCCTGGCCCAATGCAATTGAATCTTGAAAATCAGCAATTATATATTCGTGATTTTGATTTTTCGTTGTATCTAGCTGGTTTATCACGTGATCTAAATCTTGCTTATTTCTAGCTAAAAGAATAGTTGAAGCTCCACATTTTGAAAGCTCTATAGCTGTTGCTGCTCCAATCCCTTTTGATGCACCACATACAATAGCAGTTTGATTCGTTAGATTATTTTTCTTCATAATTAAAGTAGTATCCAAGTTTGTTTTTTAGCTCTTCCGGAAGTTTTGGAAGAGAGGATCGCGGTATTAGATAAGTAGATAAGTTTGTTAAATCATCAAATATTTTATGCTTTTCTAGAGTTTTGCTCAAATAAGAATGTCCTGCAGAGCCTCCAGTTCCAATCTTAGAGCCAATCATTCTCTGTGCAAGATTTGCGTGGCCATATCTCCACTTATTCATTAAGTTATCTATGTCAATTAATTTTGTTATTATCCTATAAGGTAGATCTAGTATTGGTTGTTCGCGATATAGCATAATAAATAATGATGATAAGCATGCTTTTCTGGATATTTTTTTTACACCCTTTTTAATTAGTTTTTGATACTCCTGTTCATTGAAAATAATATCATAATTGTATAGTATTTTATCATAATGGATTAAAGTTTTATCTTTTTGGTCTGACGATAGGTTTTTATTGTTTTTTATTAGACTAATATCTTCATCTAACATTTTATTAACACTTTTTTTATACTCCTTCCAAAAGTTAAAACTTCCATCTTCAAGGAATGGAGTTCTTTCAAGCCATTGTTCTAAATAATAAAACAAAGAATTCTGCTTTTCAGCATTTCTAACATCATCCTTATCTTGATTTTTAAGAAATGAATCATAGGATTCTTTGCTAAATTTTAATCTGTCTTTACGTTTTAGGCCAAGTTTGTTTTCTATGACTCGAAACTGTTTACTCTGGAATCCAGAGGCTGGATTAAGTAGATTTCTGAATTCTAGGAAATCCATTGGAGTCATACTTTCAAGTATCTTTATTTGATTAATTAAAAGCTCTTGAATCATAGATACTCTATTAAGACGATTTACAATAACAGATAGATTCTTCTCTTCAATATAGGATTCCTTAAATAAATCTATAACAGAATCTATCTCATGAATGATTTGCTTAAACCAAAGTTCATATGTTTGATGAGTAATGATAAATAGTAGTTCATCATGTACTGGCGAACCAGCTTCTTCGCTTCTAGGTTTCTGCGCATCTAAAACTTTTTCAAGCCCTAAATAATCGGCATAATATTGGTCTTTTTTCATGTTCATATCAATATAAGATTTACTGATGCTATTTTAGGATGATTTTAACTAAAAAAAAATATTTATTCTGTTAGATGTTTAGTAGGGTCAATTTCTTAAAAAATTAAAATGAAGGTGAAAATAATTTTATTTTAGAATATTTCTTAAATAAATAAAGCTGGAGTAATTAGTTTTATCTGAAAACCCCAGCTTTAATTCACCAATGACTAAATTGATTCTTTAGTCAAAAAGTATGGATTGTGTAGTGGCCACCAAATCAAGAATATTTACTTCGTTATCTCCATTATAGTCAGAGCCCATAAGCTGTAGCGGATCAGAGTCTGATCCAAACAAAATATATTGGGTAGTAGCTACTAAATCAAGTATATTGATTTCACTATCAAGATTGTAGTCACCTGCAAAAGCAAATCCTATATCAATAGAATCATAGGAGCTGTCAGAAGTGTATTCCTGATGAGATCCGTTTGCGATTCTAACCTCCAAAGTTTGGTATCCACTAGACGAAGGCGAAATATTGAAATCGTTTTCATAGAACATACCCATCATTTCTCCATCTAAGTACGCATGGAAATGATCGTCTTCTGACATTCCAGAACTTTCAACTGAAACAAGTATATTGCTACCAGATAATAATTCTCCATTGGTAGGATCTAGTATTTCAATCTCTAAGCTATTGAAGTTGAAATCTTGACACCCAGCATTTATTACTGATAAATTTGTACCGCCAGTACCAGATAAAATAACATTATCTAAACAAATTGTATCAAATCCAGATCCCTCAAATAACAATTCAGTTAATGTGTAAGAGCCTGTATTTATAATATCTCCAGTTAAAGAGAATCCTATGACTGTAAATTGTCCATTTGACACTTGAAATCCAGCTTCTTCTGCAGTACCTCCAGATGCTGAAGATAGAGACACTGATGAAGATGAGACATCAAATTGAAAGCCTGCAAGTTCATAAGGACTATTAAGATTAATTTGAACCATGCCATTTACTAAATCTTGACCAATGGATAACTCAACAGGAGGAGGTGTGTATAATACACAATCTGGCCCTATTGTATATAGGCCTGTTCCACCTAGGCCAGAAAATATTGTATCGCTGATGCAAATTTCTGTCTCATCTGATGAATTTACATTAAATGATAGAGTTGTAAGCAATAT
>MDSV01035582.1_pt1 | contig 22435 bp, 15 predicted proteins | sample 810851 | NCBI WGS metagenome assembly MDSV01 (sample SAMN05326640, study PRJNA326480) | marine metagenome | isolation source: seawater | place: Atlantic Ocean: North East | collected 2012 | reverse complement strand
GGCGGAGCGCGCCGAGGCGGCGGCGGAGAAGGCTCGCCAGCGCAAGCAGAACTCGAAGAAGGCGCAGAAGGAGTTGCTTGAGGAGATGCGTCGCAAGCAGGAGGAGGAGGCTGCTCAGCGTGAACACCACGCGCGCAAGGCCCAGACGGAGCAGAAAATCCGCGAGAAGGCGAGGATCACGTGCGTTGCGACGGCGACGGATGAGATTTACGAGGCGCACGTCGCCGCGTTTGAGAAGATGAAAACCGTGCCTCCCGGCACGCTTCGCGAGCGCGACGTCCCTTGGCCGCATCCGAACAACTTGGTGTTCCTGACCCCGCGGGACGATCAGAACGCAAAGAAGAAGAAGGTGATGCGCGCAATCCAGCGGTGGCACCCGGACAAGTTCACCCAGAACTTCGGCGCGGCGATCCGCGAAGACGAGCGCGAACGGATCATGACCCGCGTCCGCGGAGTCAGCGCGAGCGTGATTGAACTGCGACAGGTGTGGAACTGAGGCGCGAGAGGCGAGACGAATCGATCGTGCGGTAGCCCCGACGGTGATGATGACTACACGACGCGGTGAACGCCGAATCACACTGTTCTGCTCAGACGCTCGTCGTACTCTCGCGCGTGCGCGGGCGTCTCCATGGCCTCGTCCGAGATGAATCCGCACAGGTCCGCCAGACGGTGCACGAATGTGGCTTTCCAAAACACGCCTGACGACAACGCGCCCGTCAGCGAGCCCCACAGCATCCCGGCTTGCAGCCACGCCGTGGGGTGCACGACGTAGAACACCTTCAGGTTTTCCTCCAAAGACCCGTTCCCTAGCGCCGCATCCACCAGGCGCCGCGTGAAGTCCACGGAAGGCGCCTCCGCCTTCTCGCCGCCGCCGTGGAAGTACACCAGGGCGCACCCCTTCGGGTCCGCCGCGGCTGGCGCGACGACGCGCGCGACGTGAAACAACACTCGCCGCTCCGCCTCCGATCGGTCCCGCCCCGCGTTTTTCAGCCACAGCTCCAGGCTCACGGCGTCCACCGAAACGACGCGCCTGCCGATGAAGTCGCGGCCGTGCACGCGCACGGCGCCGGATTCCGCGACGTCCCGCAGGTCGACGCCGGCGGCGGCGCGGACCATCGCCTCGTGTCTCGCGGCGGCGGCGCGCGCTCGCGCCGTCGGCGAATCCGGCCCGCTCGCGGACGCGCGCGCGTCGCCGTCCTCGTCTCCCCCGTCCCCGAACCAGTAATCGAACTCGTCTTCCTCCTCGCGGGTTTTGGCGCGCTGCGCGCGCACGCGACGCTCTTCGGGGGACTCGATCACACCCAGGATGCTCGCGGAATCGCGTTCGTCGCGGAGACGATCTTCGCGTCCGTCCGCCGCGTCGCCGTTTTCCTCCGCGGCGGCGGCTTCGCCCAATCCCGGACCCCGTTCTGGGCCCGTCCCCACGGGGAACCGGTCGATGACGATCGCGCGCTCGCCGATGTCCATCTCCCCGTGCGCGTTTCCGATGTCCTCGGGAAGCACCATCTCCCCGCGCCGAGCCTCGTCGTCGTCCCTGGGGAAGTACGCGGCGAGCGTCCCCACCTCAGACAAGCCAGGCGCGCGGCCCGTCTCGCGACCCGGGGACGCTTTCCCGGGGACGTTCCCGTCCCCGACGTACATCCCCGCGTCGCGATTGGTCAGACAGAGCACCACGGCGTCGAGTTTCCCGGGCCAGTTCTCCAGGAAACGCCGTACGGTCCGCGTGGCGACGTGCGCGGCGTGCTCGCGCGGGAACCCTTTGTTTTCGGAGTACACCACCGGCACGGCGACGGATCGCTTCTTTGCCTCGACGCAGCGCTCAAGCGCGCCGCGGTAGCAGTGCGACAGCGCGTTGGTCGCCGCGGTGCGGTATTTCTCTACGTACCGGGGACCCACCGTGCACACGAGTTTGGACGCGCGGAGGCTGTGCGCCTCTGTCAGCAGCGCCTCGCCCGTGCGGCACGCCCCGATCTCGTCGCACTCGCGACGCAGTTCGGGACCCGCGGCGTCGAACGCGGCGCGTGCGGCGTCGTCCGCGGGGACGAGGCGCTCGCTCACGGCGCACACGCACACATCGACGTCCAGCTCGCACGGCGGTGCGTCGTCCGCGATCAAAACGCGCACGATGTCGTTCAGCTCCGCGCGCACGGGGAACCGCGGCGGCCCGGGGGTGTTGGCGTCCACCGCGTACTCGGCACCCCGAGGGAATTGCGACCACGCCACCGCGGCGTCCAGGGGCACACCAGCGGCGCGCTTCTCCGTGGAAGACGTCATCGCGCGCGGCCCGAACGGTTCACCACACGTGCACGCCGTGCGGTCTGTCCACCGCGTCTCTGCGCGCCCGAAGTGGCAAGACGCGCTTTCGCGTTTCATCAGGTGACGAAGTGTATCGTCGTTTCTTCCGAAGGAAACTACGGGCTAAACGCGAAAACCGAATTCGCGCCCGCGCGGGGTCACACACGGTGCCGCTCTCGAGCGATGGGAGCGAACGAGGGCTTGGAGCGCGCCTACCGCGAGATCGGCCGCGCCGGTGTGGGGGCGCTCGAGCTCCGCGACTGGCCTCGCTCGTCGTATTTCCTGGAGCACTGCGAGACGCGCCCGGAAGATGGCGCGTTGTTGCCCCGACGGTTCGAAACCGACCCGGTGGTGGGCGTGTCCTGCGAGCTCGGGGAGGACCGCGAGCACGTCCAGCTCCTGGAGACGGCGCAGCGGGTGTTTTCCGACATATTGCAGGAAGCGCGCGAGCGGTGCCTGACCGCGGCCGCGAGCAGAGAGTTCGCGACGCGCGGGATCTGGTGGGCACCCCGCGAGAGCTTCCACGCCGTCGTGTCCATCTTCTCGGAGCACCCGGACCTGCTGGACCGCGACGCTCGCCGGCGGTGGACGCCCGTCCCGGAAGACAAGCTCGAGCACGAGCTCGGCGTGGAGCTCAGGTCGGACCTGTGGGCGTACCCGGTGCCGCCCATCAACCTGCGTCTGCACGGCTACCGCTTCTGCGCGGACGGCGCGCTCATCGCGTGCTTCGTGGACGACGACGCGGGTCGCGGCGGAGGCGAACGCGACGCCGGCGAGCTGGAAAAAACGCCCGAGGCGGCGGAGGACGCCGCCGACGCGCCGACGGCGTTCGGCGCGTTACGCCGCCGCGTCACAGCGCTGGGGCTCAAAGTGTTGGGCGCGCTCTCCAGCCGCCCGAAGCGCATCATCCACGTCACGCTCGGTCGCGTGTTGCGGCTCCCCGACGCGCGAGTGTGTGACGACGCGCAGAGAGAGGCGCTGCTCGCGCACCTGCGGCGCGTCGCCGCCAAGTTGCACGCGAACGAGACGGTGGATTTCTCGGCGGACGCGCGCGCCGAGCCCGGCGGGTGGCGCATCGCCGTCGAGGGCGCGCCCCCGAGGGAGCGCATCGTCGCGCCCGGGCTCGGAGGCGTGCTCCGCGTGCGGGAGGCGTCGCTCATAGTGGAGAAGCGGTGGTGGATGACGGAATACGCCGTCCTCGCGAAGATCCCGCTGGCCGAATACTAGCGAGCGTTGCAGGGGGACGCGTCGCTCGTCCCCTTAGAGCCCGCTCGGTCGCGGCGGCGCGCGAGAAAAAACCCCGCGCGTGGCTCGCGATGGTCCGTCGATGAATAGCACGCGCGCGTTTCGCGAACCTACACGCGCCTCGACGTCTCTACTAGTGACACACTCTACGCACGAGTCTCTCGCGCTGGTTCCGCCGCCGCGACCGCACGAGAAGCGCTCTCGCCTTCTCTCACTCGTCGAACGCCCTGAGCAGGCGCAGGTTGTCGATCACTTCGAAGCCCTCGGCGTACTTCTCCTCCGTCGCGGCGGCGACGGCGGCGCGCGCGACGTTCCCGACCGGCGTCGGCGCGAGCTCGGCTATGGCGTTCACGGGCACGGCGCGCAGCATGCGTGACACGGGGGACATGGCGATCCACAGGGGCAGCGCGCGCCCGCCGGCGTAGCGAGTCCCCGAGACGCCGCCCGGCTGGAGCACGACGGCGCCTCTTTTTTTTTCTTCGCCGACAAACTCGTCGCGCGCGAACTCGAGCGCCATCTTCTTCCCCTTGGCGTAGCCCGCCTCGAACAGCCCGGGAACGCCGAACGCCACGCCGGGGACGAACGGGGGGATGGATGCGCCCACGACGACGAGCCTGTCTACCCCGAGCTCCTTCGCGGTGCGCGCGGGAACCACGTTGGTCTCGCCGTTGCCCCGCACCACCTCCTCGTGCGTCAGTGAGGGCAGAGGCAGGACCCCGACCGACGTGACCACCGCGTCGGCGGTGCCCATCGCTTCGCGATACGTCTCGGGGCGCATCGCGTCCCCGGAGAGCCAGTCCACGTTCGAGCTCCAGGCCTGCGCGAGAATGTGCCCGGGAGGGGTCCCCGTGCGCGTCATGCACGTCACCGCGAGCCCACGGCGCACAGCCTCCTCCACGATCGCCGACCCCACGAAGCCAGTGCCTCCGAACACCATCAGGCGCTTCGCGGCGCTTTTCGCCGCGGACGACATCTCGCCTTTTCGAGCGTCGAGCGGTCAGGGCTGCAAGCGCGCGGGGATGGGACGGGCGGCGACTGTCGTCGGCGAAGGTGCGTGGTTCGCTTTGAAACGGAAAGCCGTCGCGACTTCGTGTCTTCGCTCTGCGCGCGCTCCGTCTGCAGCGTGAGCGACGCGTTCTCGGTTTGGAAAGCCACGTCGTGTACGCACGCTCCCTGCCGACGTCGGACGCGTGTGGATTGATTTCATGGTGAGTCGACTGACGTCGTGACAACTGGCGAGAGAAAAGCACCGGTGAAGTCACACTCGAGCAGGCGCCCATTCGCTTCCGCCGCACGTCCTCGCTGCGATGCCCGCCTCCGCCGTCGCGCTTTCTTCTGCGCTCCGCCCCTCCCCCGCGCTCCGCGCGGCCGCAGCGGGCCGGGTCTCATCCCGCCGGTCGGTAGTGGTGCACGCCAAATTCGAGAAGGCCGCGAAGACCGTCGCTTCGGTCCCCGCTGAGGCGTCCCAGGCTGCCCCCGCGCCCACGGCCTCCGTCGGGTTCGAGCGCCCGAACGAGTACGGGTACTTCCCCTCCGCGGTCGCCGCGGCGGAGCAGAAGCGCGCCGCGCGCCTCGAGGACGGGTACACCTCCATCAAGGGACTCGACAGCGACGCGGAGAAGGCGAGGTACGCGCGCCTGTGCAGCAAGCACCCGGAGGCGGGCCGATGCCAGGAGGGCTTCTCGAACAAGCTCGTGACGAAACCCGCGACGCAGAGCATGATCAACGGGAGCATGGTTCGCTCGGACGGGATCATCCTTGTGCCGGGGAACCGCGAGGATCTCATCACGTGGGCGCTCGACCCGAAGATGTCCGGCGACACGCTCGGGTTGCTTTTGCCGACGCTTTTCGTGATCATCGGCGCGCAGCTCAAACAAGTCGCCGGCGTGCCCGAGTACGTCTCCGGCGCCGTGGGGATCACCACCAAGCTCATCGCCACGGGTCTCGTCGCGCTGTACTGGCTCCCGGACTTCACCGCGGGGCTCACGCAGTGATTCGCTTCCGGGTTCGTTCGAGAGTCTTTGTTGTCAGAGAACAAAAGGCGCGCGCGGACGTCGGACTCGACCGGAGATGAAATCGTTTTTTTCGGTGAAATCGTAGACTACCACGGTACCGCGTAGACGTTTGCCCGCGACGCGCCGCGGTTATCGCCGAAGCGTTCGTCGCAGCCGCGCGTTGAGCGCCCTCCTCTCGCCTTCGTCCGGTACGACGAGCTTCGCGCACAACACCAGAGGGTCGCACTGCGCGAGCGCGGCGAGCGCTTTGAATCGCTTCTCGGGCTCGGACGCGATGACGCGCGCGACGTCTTTCTCCGTGAGCACCATCCTCGCCTCCGCGGACCCGACGTCGCCGGAGGTTCTGTGCATCTCGCGGAACCTGTTCACAATCTTCGCGAGCGTCGCGTCGCAGGACCAGAACGGCTCATGGTCCCCGAGGTCCCATACCTCCACCGAGCCGGTGCGGCGCACGCGCAGACCGTACCCGTTGTTCGGGTCGTCCAGCGCGGGCGCCGTCAAGCGCTCTAGCGACGCGCGCACGGACGCCGCGTCGCCGACGCCGCAGGGACAAAAGACTCGCGCACCTCTCAGCCTGGAAAGCGGGGGGCTCCACTCGTGCTGCGGGGACTCGCCTACGTACCTCGCCAGGCGCTCGATGCGCTCGGGTTCGATCGATGTTTTGATCACCAGAGGGTTCCGATCGGGGTCCAGAAGCGCGCGCACGTCGCGTTCGAGCGCCTCGGCGAACGCGCGCGCGCGGTTTCGCTCGTCGGTTTCGGTTTCGGTTTCGGTTTCGCGTTCGAGACGTCGCGGGAAGTGGTGCAGCGCGACGACGTCCGCGCGACTCAGTAACGCTCGCGGCTCTTCCCGTAACGGCCCGCGAGGAACGATTCGCCCGTTTCCCCAGCCGCGCAGCGCGTGGACCATCACCACCTCCACGTCCCTGCGCAGACGAACGTGTTGCGCGCCGTCGTCAAGGAGAAACGCGACGGGCTCGTTTTCTCTTTTTTGCCCCTCCGGGCGACGTCGTTCGTCGTCGCCGGCGTCCGAGCGGCTCCGACCGCGACCGGCGCCGCTCAAGACCTCCGCCGCGCGTTCGGAGACGCACCGCAGCTCGACATCGTCCACGTCCACGTCCCCGGCGAACCGTTTCTCGCGGTCGAATCCCGCGAGCGGCGAGAACGCGGCAGTCGCGTCGTCCGGTCGTTTTCGCGACGAGTCCTCGCGCAAGGCGTCCTCCGCGAGTTTTCCTCGATCCCTCCCGACGAGCACGCGGGCTCCCGGGACGTCCCCGAGGCGGCGGCGGAGCATCATCGCCTCGTCGGCCCCTCGGTACCCGCGGGAAAGCACGGCGGGCGCGAACCCGGCGTCTGCCACCTCGCGGGCGATGTACTCCGTCATTGGCGTCTTCCCGGTGCCTCCCCACGTGACGTTGCCCACGCTCACTACCGGCGCGTCCACATCAGTCTGCGACACCCATCCGGAGTCGTAGGCCCAACGACGCGCGGTGGCCATCCGGCTGTGAACCGCGCTCGCGGCGTCCAGAAGCGCGACGAACGCCCCTGGAACACCTACGGGGACATTGGGAGAGGTTGCGATGTCCCGCACGAGGCGCCGAAGCGCGCGCATCGCGCGCTCCAGGCAGTGCCACGGGCCGTGCCGACTGCCCGAGAAAACCAGCCGGCGAAACGAAAGTTCCGAGACACACGAGATTGGCGACGAAAGAGCCGCGGGTGAGGATCCGGTGACGGGGCCATAGCGAGCGTCCTCGCTAAAGCTCGGGCGCGCAAGCCACGACAGAAACGATGTCGCAGTCTCCTGGCGATTGGTACAAGAGCCTGCCGCCGGTGTGCCGCGCATGGGGCACCGCGTGCGTGCTGACGACCGTCGGCGTGCAGCTCGGCGTCCTGGACCTTCGCGCGCTGTACTTGGATTTTCCCTCTGTGTTCAAGCGGTTCCAGATCTGGCGCCTGCTCACCAACTTCTGCTTTGTCGGCGGGTTCGGATTCCCCTTCGTCATGCGCATAATGATGATGTGCGTCTCTCTCTCAGTCCCTGTCGCGCCTGAAGCCCGCCGCACGCGCGCGTACGGCGTTCCCGCGTCTTCATCGAGACGCGATTCGCGCCACGCCCCGATGTCAAATCGTCCTCATTTGACGAACCGCGCTCACCGCGTCTCCCCCGTTTCCCCGAACCCGGACCCACTCGCTTCGTCACTCGCAGCGCGCGGTACGGCGTGTTCCTCGAGCAGCACACGTTCGCAGGCCGCACCGCGGATTTCATGTGGATGGTGCTCCTCGGCGCGCTCGCGCTGCTTCCGCTGCCGCTCATCGCGCCGGCGCTGGGCTTGCCGTTCTTCGCCGGCTCGCTGGTGTTCATGTTGCTCTACTTGTGGAGCCGCGAGAACCCCAACGCGAACACGAGCATCATGGGCATGATCCAGATGAAGGCGTTTTACCTGCCCTGGGGGATGATGGCGCTGGAGGCGGTCATGGGCGGGTCCGTCGTGCCGGATCTGCTGGGCGTCGTCGTCGGGCACCTCTATTACTTCCTCACCGTGCTGCAGCCGCGCGCCGGCGGTCCGCGGCTCATCAGCACGCCCGCGGCGGTGAGGACGCTGTGCGGCGCGCTCTTCGGCGCCGCGGGGTCCGCGGGGGGGAGCGACGCGCCAAGGGCGCCCGCGCGCGCGTTCGGGGGCGGCAGAGGGAGACGGCTGGGGAGCGAGTGAGCGAGTCTACAGAAGCTACAGGGCGCGCGACGCCGTCGCGGCGTCGCGCGCCGCGTTACGTCGTTCCGTTGTCACAACGCGCGGCGCTCCGCGAAAGCGTCGAATCGTTCGTCGTTCACGTCTTGGCGTCCCGCAGCATGAACAGCAGCGCCTCCACCATGAGCGCGGCGAACATGCCGACCGCGCCGAGGACCGCCTGCACGGTCACGCTCTCCGGCGCGATGGACCGGCCGGCGACCGCGCCGCCCAGGAAACACGCGCCCATGAGCGTCACGACGTGCGCGCCGAACCCGAGTTCCCGGGTCGCGTCGGACATCTGGATGCCGCCCCCGCGGCTGCCGCGGGTCACGTCCTCGGTCATGGCGGCGTACTCGCGCTCCTCCTGCGCCTTCCGCAGATCGCGGCACCGGCGCTCAAGTGCGGGGTCGCGCGCCGCGCGCCTCGGCGGGTCCAGCGCGAGTCCCCCGCCGCGCACGAGGTCCTGGAGGTACGGCCCCGAGACGTCCCCGGCGTCTCTGAGCGCGACGGCGACGTCGCGCAGGAGCCGGAACGGGACCGTCTCCGCGTCCACGACGTCTGTCGACGCGGACGCGCGTCGCAACGCGTCCCGCGTCGCAGGCGTCTGACGCACGCGCAGACCCTCCGCGCCGATCACCGCGTTCGTCGCCATCCCGGGCGGTGACCCGCATGCGGAGTGCGCGGCGGTGACTCGAGGCGTCCGAACGCGCGTTTCGCGTGTGCACGATCCCGAAAACGGCGACGCGAGGACGGGTACATTGTACAGGAGAAAAGGGCGAAGCGCGCGACGCGGCGTTCGGGTGCGTCGTCACAATACACGATCGTTCCCGCGCTATGGACCCTTTCGTCGCGCTCACAGTCGCGAGGGCGGCGTTCGCGTCGTCGGACGGCGAGCCGTGCGGTTTCCGTCCGAGTCTCACCTCGCGGCGCGCTCGCGGCGCGCTCACGAGCCCACCTTGAAGGCGTCGCAGAAGAGCCCGTACAAAACGCCGATCTTGAAGCAGTTGAGCATGAGCGGCACCAACTTGCCCTTCCTGAGCCACTTCAGCAGCCCCCTCGGTCGCTTCGCCGCGTACAGCACCGAGGACAGGAACTCCGAGAGGAAGATGATGGTGAAGCAGATGGTGGCGTCCCCGGGGGATTCGGGGTGCGGGAAGAACGCGCACATCGAGAAACCCACCAAGATGCAAATCAGCGCCAAGGGGAGCATGCGGAAGTTTCGCTTGATGCGGTCGCGCACGGTATCGATCACCCCGCCGACGCTAGTGCTGACGCGCGTGTCGCCGTCGTTGCCGCCCCCCGGGGGAGTCGTGGACGCAACACGCGCGACAACGGTCAGCCCGCGCCCGCGCCCGGGCGCGGGGCGAGCCGCGGCGCCCGCGCGCACGCTCGCGCCACGGCGAGCGGTGTAGTGCAGGCTCGAGGGCGCACGCGCAGCCGTGCATCTGGTGGTGGCCTTCCCGGCGCCGAGGCGGACCGCGGTCGCCCCGACCCCGGCGAACGCGACGATCGCCGCCATGTTCGCTCGAAAACCCCGAACGGTGGTGGGGAGGCGTGTGCCTGCGCTCCGCGACGAGCAATACCGCGCGTGCGGAGGTGGCAACTCTTATCCATCTTTCAGGGTTCGCAAAAAAAAGGCGGACATTTACTTCAGACTGCTTGCTCTGCAGAAGAAGAAGTGGGTGCCGAGAGAAGTCCACACGCTCGATTTGCAAAAGAAACGCCAAGCCGAAAGGCCGTCGTCCGTGACTTCAAACGAAACGCCCGCGCTCGCGATGTGGTCAGAAAAGACCGTACGTTTCGTTTTCCAACTCCTCCGCTCGCGCGTCGCGCCCGCTACTCGTAGTACCCCCAGGCCTCTCTGGCGCGCGTCTCCGCCTCCCACACACTACGCCGCGCACCGCGGTCGGGCGGGCCCTCGTCGTGTCGCGCACGGGCGGAGGAGGGATCCCCGCGCAGGTCCAGCCTTCGCTGCGCGGGCGTCGGCGTCGCGTCGTCGTCGCATCCGTACGCGCCCCAGGCGGGCCGCTCGCCGCGCGCCCCCCACTGTCCGGGAACCGGGTCTGTCGCGCGGCCCGCACGCGGCGAGACCCTCGCGCGTCGCTCCTCGCGCGCCTTCTCTCGCTGGCGCACCAGCGCGCCCGCCACGGAGGGCATCGCGGACGCGCTCGGCGCCGAAGCGAGCGAAACGCCGCCGTCTCCGGCGTTTCGCGTCGCCGCGCGCGTTTTTTTCGCCGGGGACTCGGCCCTCGGTCCCCTCTTCTTGGCGCTCGCGTTTTCGTGGAGGCGCTCGCCGAAGTTCCCCTGCCTCCGCAGCGCACGCGCCCTCGCCGTGATCCGCGGCCGAAACGCCTCCTTCGCGGCAGCCTCCTGCAGCGCCAGACGGCGCGCGGCGTCGCGGAGCTCGGTGGCGCGCGTGGTCGCGACGGGAACGCCTCGTGGCGAGGGCTCCGCGCTCACGCCCGTCGGGGCGCTCTCGTCGAAGTTGACCGAGTTGCGCAGGGACGTCGCGGCGCGCGGGTCGGGAGAGGGGGTCGCCTCGTCCGTCGCGACCGAAGGGCGCCCGGTTCCGGGAACGCGGTTCGGGCTCGTGTCGTGCGTCTCGCGATGGGTCACCTGGGTCAACCCGAACGGATTCGCGTTCGCGCGCGGAGAAGAAACCGAAAGAGGCGCGGTCGACGGCCGCCCCGTCGCCGGCGTCGTCGCGACTCGCGCCATCGCGGCGGCGCCCGCGAGCGCGGCGCCCGCCAACGCGCGCGCCATTTCGCGCTCGTGCGCCTTGGGGGAGTACGGCGCGGCGTGCGATCGCGCGGCGGATCGCGAATCACCATCCGCCGCGGGCAATTTCGTCGGCGTCCGCCTCTCGGTCGCCGCGGGCCCCGACGCGACGCCGTCGGTTCCGGCGGCGCGAACCGCCGCGTCCTCCTTCCCTCCGGCGAAGGCGCGTCCGGCGGCGCCCCTCGGCGCCGACCTGCGTTCGTTAACAGACCTCGCGGCGCTCGAACGCGCGCGCGGCGGCGATTTCGGCGGGGACCACGCCCCCGGGGCTCGCCGCGCGCGAATCGGGCGCGCAGCCGCGGCGGCGGATTTCGAATAGTCTGTCGCGGGCGCGAACGTGAGTTCCCGCGACTCGTCCGCCTCGCGGTCGCGGCGCGCCTGCTCCAGGCGCGCATCCCGCCTCCGTTGCCACGCGCCCAAGTCATTCACGGTGCGCGTCATCGCCCTCGCGCTCGCGGTGATGCGCGGCTTCCCGAGGTCGCGCGTCTCCTCCAGGTCCCTGGTGAACGCGCGCAGCCGCTCGAGCTCGACGGACTCGGCTTTCTTCGCCTCGAACAGCCTCTGCCGAGACTCAAACGCGCGCGCGTCCGTCATGAGCGCACGCGAGACGTTAGTCATCCCGAACGGGCGCGAGGACTCGACGCCGCCCATGCCACTCGAGAAGTCGCGCGAAATCGCGACGTCGCCGGTCGCCTCCGCGGCGATGCGCTCGAGCTCTCGCGCGCGCTCGCGCTCGCGCTTTTCCCGCTCGAAGACGCCGCGACGGTACAGACGGTCGCCGGCGTTGCGCGCGAACGCGCCCGGCGAGGACGACCGAAGCGACGCGCCGGAGAAGGCGTCGCCGCGGCGCGATGCCATCGGCGCGCTCGAGCCGAACGCCAGCGCGGTCCGCGACGAAAAGCGACGCGCGGACGCGACGCCGCCGGGCGCGGAAAGCCGCGACTCGCGCAACTCGCGCGCCGCGCGCAGACGCTCCACCGTCGCCAGCTCGGCGCGCGCTCGGTTCGCCGCGACGCGCGCGCGCTCCTTCTCGCTCAGCGCCGCGCTCATCGACCGACGAGAGGCGGCATCGAAACCGCCGCGAGCCCTGCCGCGCCTCGAGACCGCGCCGAGACCGGGGCTTTCGGGGTCCTCGAGCCGCCGCGATCCGCCGCCGCCCCCCCAGGCTGGCCGAGCGCGGCCGGGCGACGTCGAGGTGGACGCCGAAGCCGGCCGCGTTCGCGCGGCGTAGCGCGCCGCCGCCGCCGCCGTCCTCGGCTCCGCGGACGCGGATCTCGCCAGGCGACTTCCGCTCCGCGACGTCGCCGTCGGCGGATCGAAAGGTCCGCCGCCGCGTTCGAACGCCGCGAGCGAGGGAAGCGGCGGCGCCGTCGACGCGCGACGCGAAAGACGGAGCCCGTCCTCCGCGGAGTCGTCTCCGAACGCGCCGAACAGCGAACGGCCGAGCGGCGCTTCCCGGGATCCCGCCGCGCGGGTGCCGTCATCGTACCCGGGCCGCCCCGGCGTGGATGCCGCCTCGGCGTGCTGCGGGACGTACCTGCGCGCGTTCGCGGGCGGCGGCGCGCGCGTTTCGGGCTCCTCTTCGGGCGGGAGTTCCGTCTCGAGCAGACGGCGCACCGCCTCGTCTCTTGGCTGGTCCGACGGGAACCCGTCGATGCCGAACGCGGCGAACACGCGAACGAGCTCGTACAGCTCGGAGGACTCGAGAGGGTCCTTGGCGTCGGGGAGGAACGGGGGTGGAGGGGAGCGAGGTGCTCGTGTCAGACGTCGTCGAGGATCACGGCACGCGGCGGGTCGAATGCGCGCGATCTCCGAATTCCGGTCAGACCGTGAGGTTTCAGGCCGGGTCGGGCGTACCTCGACCTTGGACTTCGCGAGGTGCGCGTCGAGTCGAGCGAATATTTCCGCGCGCATCGACCCGCCCGGGTCGGTCTCGCCGGCGACCGTCATGGCCAGCGCGCGCCCGCCAAGTGAAATTTACCAACGAGAAATTTCGGCACAGGAAAGCTGTTTGGTTGCGAACTTTTGTCCCGGAACCACATTTTGCTCCCGACAGACGGTGGGCGCGCCGCCGTGGCCGATCCCCGGTGGATCTTCCCCTTCGATTCCGGAACGCCACCACGGACGCCACGATGGCGCGAGGTATGCAAAAACAGCTTTCCAAGGACAAGGCCGCGGCGAAAAAAGCCGGAGGACCCCAGCAGGGCAAGTCCCAGCTCGGCAGTGCCCGCGCGAACAGCTTCAAGGCGCCGTGCGCGATCTGCAAGCAACCGCTCGTGGATTACAACCAGCTCAAGGAGCACTACGAGAAGAAACACCCGAAAGAAACCGTGCCCGCGAAGGAATGACGACGACGCGAGCGAGTTTGGCAGGCTGCGATACGTCAAGGCTCGCGCGATGACGAACACGGGAAGGATGCTGGAGTCGGGTCGCGCATCGACGAGAAAAATACTGTACTTTACGACAATCTTCACGTTCGTGTCATCGCGTCCGCGTCCCCGCCCTCGAGCTCGGGCGCGTCCCCGGCCTGTCTGCCGGTGAACGCCTCCCATGCCTCCCAGTCAAACCCGCTCGCCTCCCGCTCCTCCCTCGAGCCGTCGGCGCCCCCGAAGCTCTCCCAGCTCCCGCCGTCGGGGTTCACGCGCGCGGCTTCCTCGAGCGCGGCGGCGACGAGCGCCTCCGCCGAGCGGTTCGCGAAGTCCGAAACCGAATCGTCGCCGGCGAGCGCATTGAGGCTGACCAAACCCGGGTTCTCCACGTGCAGCTTCGCGTTATCCAGGAAGTTCCACATCGCGGGCGACGAACCGAGGCCGGTGTTCCGCAACGCTTTCGTGTGCGCCAGGCAAACGAGCGTCTCCATCGCCTCGAGCCACTTCCCGCGCCGAGCCCAGGCGTGCGCGTCGGCGAACATGGCGGCGGCGGCGGCGTCGTCGTCGCGCCGAGCGTTTTCGTCAGCGGGCGCCACCGCGCCTTCGTCCAGGTCCCCCTCGAGCCCCACGCTTTCGCTCACCGTGCCCTCGCGCAGCACGCCCTTCGCCTCCAGCCACGCCACGCAATGCCATTCGGGCATGTCCGCGACCTGCGCCTCCACCAGCCACACCTGCGGCGACTTCACGAAGGCGACGATGTCCGCCGGCCGACGCTCGGCGCTCTTGAAGTGCAAGCCCCTGCTCTTGTACCCTTTCGGGAAGAGCTGCAGGCTGGGCAAGCCGCTGACGTCGAACGCGGCGGCGACGTCGCGGTAGCGATCGACGTCGACACGCGCGATGCGCGTGTCTTCCACGTCCGCGAACGCGGCGCCCACCTCGTAGTAAAACGGCTCGAACCGTTTGCAGTGGCCGCACCACGGCGCGTAAAATTCAACCAGCACGTTTTTCGTCGCGTCCGCCACATACGCGGCCACGTTCGCGCCCGTCAACTCCTCGACGTACGGACGCAAGGGGCGCTTGCTTCTTCTCGTCGCCTGCGTGTCGGTCGTCGCACCGATCGCTGCGTCGGCTGGCGCGTCGGTCGGCGCGTCGGTCGTCGCCGCTTTCGAGTCCTCGTCCTTCGAAGACGCACCCGCGAACGCGGATTCGTCCGAGCCGAAGCCGTCGGCTTCGAACGCGCCGGCGACGCCGGTGACGGCGGCGACGTGCGCCGCCGTCGGCGCGGCGCCGAGGTACCCCGTGTACCGCTTGGGCGCGCGAACAGTCACCTCGCCCCTCGCGTCCATGATGTACCACCGCTTGTGCCGCAGCACGGTGACGAACGGCGCGCTCGTGACCCCGAACGTCTTCGCCAGCCGGCGGTTCTCGCCGTCGTCCACGTTCACCGTCGCGAAGACGAGCGGCGTCTTGGATCTCGCCTCCACCAAGCCTTCGTACGCCTCCGCGACGCGCGCGAACTCGGGCTGGTACCCGCGGCACAGCGCGCACCAAGAAACGGTGAAGGCAACCACGACGGTGTGGTTTGCCAGCGCCGAGAACAGCGTCGCGGCGTCCGCCTCGACAACCTGGTTCGTCCCCGGGGGGGGGTGGCACGAACCCGCCGCTGAGCTCGAGCGTCGACGCATCCACCCGCGCCTCGCCCGGCTGCACGCCCGCGAGATCGAGCGAAGCGCCGTCGCTCGCGTCCGCGCCGTACGCGGACGCCGGCACCGCGAGCGACACTAAGAGCGCCGTCAACGCGAGGGAGACAAGCGCGCGCGCGAAGACGCCGCGGCGACGCGGAGATCGCTTCGCGCGAAGCGCTTCCCGCGCCATGGTAGTGATGATCTGGCCTGGCAGCTCGTTTCGTTTTCGTTGACGCCAATCTGCCGAAATTTCGCGCCGAAAACGCGTCGTCGCCCCCGCCCCCGAAGTGAAGAAAGCTCTCGTTCGAGCGACGGTACCGCAGTGACACACCGCGGCGCGCCGCTGGAGGGGAGCGCGGGTGGCTGTTTCACGTCGCGCGAACACGCCTCGTCGCGCGCGCTCCGGCATGACGTGCGAGACGGGCGTGTTCGGGTGCCGCAGTGCGCTCGCGGCGTCGCTGGGCCTCGCCACCGCGGACCACGACGATGCGTTCGCGTTCAACGCGAACAGCACCGCGGAGACCATCACCGAGGGTCTCGATTTGGCCGGGTTGACATACCTCGTCACGGGTGCCACCGGCGCGCTGGGCTCGGAGGTGACGCGCGTGCTCGCTTTGCGAGGCGCGCGCGTCGTGCTGGCGTGCCGCTCCCAGGAAAAGGGCGAGGCGCTGGTGTCGAAGATCCTCGACGAGCGCGGGCGCGGCGAAACCGGCCAACGCCGACGCGACGCCGACGACGCCCTCGTGGTGATGGGCGGCCTGGACCTCGGCTCCAAGGCGTCCATCGAGTCCTTCGCCGCCGAGTTCTGCGCGCGCGCGCTCCCGCTCACCGGCCTCGTCTGCTGCGCGGGCGTGGTGTGCCAGCCCTTCGGGCGCACGCGCGACGGGCGCGAGACGCACTTCGGCGTGAACCACCTCGGGCACTTTTTCCTCGCGCACGCGCTCCTGGACGAGATCGTGCGCACGGCCGCGTCCAGCGGCGCGCAGGGGCGCATCGTGCTCGTGTCCTCGGGCGCGCACCACTTCACGTACCGCGTGCGCAGGGGCGTGGCCCGCCCGAGCCGCGGGATCGACTTCGCGAACCTGGACGAGCCGGAGGGGTACGACGCCGGGCGCGCCTACGCGCAGAGCAAGCTGGCCGTCGCGTTGCACGCGTCCGAGCTCGACGGGCGCCTGCGGCGGAGCGGCGTGAACGTCGCGGCGTTCGCGGCGGACCCGGGTTTCCTAGCCGCCGAGCTGAAGCACGCGCTGAGCTTCCCGGGGGGGTCGCTGCTGTTCGCGCTCGCGGAGGGGAGGGTGACGCGCGACGCGCGCCGCGCGGCGGCGACGGTGGTGTGGTGCGCCGCCGCCGATCGCCGACGGCTCGCCGAGGGCTTGGGCTCGCGCGGGCGCGCGGCGGCCGACGCGCGGGGTGCGACCACGTACTACGCGGACTGCGCGCCGAGGAGGCCGAGTCTGCCCGCGCGGGACCCGAGGTTAGCCCGGCGGCTGTGGGAAGAGAGCGAGCGGCTGCTCGGCATGCCGCGGGGCGCGGCGAAACCCGCCGACGTTTCGGACGTCGAAAACGTCGCGAGCGTCGAAAACGGGAGGCGAGGGGGAGGATTCGGCGAGCCCCCAGACCCGCGAACGCCGGGAAGTCCGAGTTCGAGCCGAACGTCGGGTCCGAACACGTTCGGTGAAGCCGCGTCCCCGATCGCGTCCGCGCCGAGCGTCCCCGTGTCCATGCGCCGCGGCGGCGCGGCGGCGGCGGAGGCGGAGACGCGTCGCGCGGCGGAGCCGGGATCGCCGGCGTCCCCCGCGATTCGCGTCACGCCGTCGAAGAGCGGGCGGTGGGGGCTGGGGATCGCGCCCGCGAAAGCCTCCGCGGATTGACGATGTCTCGTTCGTGAACGTCGATCACTACGGAGGTCCACGCGCGATACCGTCTCACTCTCTGTACCTACGGTACGGGTCGCGTCGTCGTTCCGAGTCGTCGCGCGGGACGCGCACGTTCTGTTTCCTCGTCTCTTCGTCTTTCGCGCGGAAAAAAAAAAGCCGCCGACGACGCGTCTCCTCTCGCGCGGTCGAGCAAACGCCGCCGCTCACCCGCCGCCGCCGCCAGCCTCCGGGCGTTCGTCCGGGTTGAAGATGAAGTACGCCTCCTGGATCCCGCGCACGACGTTCCCGAGCGGCACGTTGAACGTCTTGTTCGTCCCGGGCGGGCGGTACTTCTGGACCTTGCGCTCCCACTCCCACGCCTTGCGCTTCTTGTACTTGCGCTCGAAGATGTCCATGGTCTCCGCCACCAGCGTCTTCATGCGCACGCGCGTGTCGTGTCCGACGTCGGACCAATCCAAGTCGGGGTTCAGCACGAACACGAAGTCGTCCTCGTCGCGCTTGCGGCCGCGCGAAGACGCGGACGGCGCGCCGGTCCGGCGCGCCTTGCCGCCGCGAGGGCGTACCCCCAAATCGTCCGCGCCGCGCGGCGCCGCGCGCTTCTCGCCAACGAGCGGCTCCTCGCCGAGCTTCTCGCTCTCCGGCGTTTCCGCGTCCAGGACGGGGTTCAGGGTCGGGTGGTGCCCGACGAAAAGCACCTTGCGCCTCGTCGTGCGCGGCTGGTGCAGGTTCATGCGGATCCAGGTAGTCAGCGCGGCCCACTCCTTCGCGAGCTCGTCCTTGGCGCCCGGCGGCGCGCCCTCGCCGCCGCCGGAGGTGTCGTAGAACCCGCGCGCCGTCGGCAGCGGCCGCCGCGCCGCCGCCCGCGCCACCGCCTCGACATCCGGGGAGTCGACGTCGTTGCCGTCGGAGGAGTCGGCGTCGGCGGCGTTTTTGTCGAAGGTTGCGTCGCCCACGGCGCCGGTTTCCGGGGTCTCGGGCGTTTCCACCCCGCCCAAGTGCGCGCTCTCCGCCGGCGACGTCGTCGCCGAGCGCCGCGCCGCGCCGCTCGCGCGCTCCGCCTCGTTCTTGTGCTTCCAGAACTCGTGGCGCTTGACGTACGCGCGCGAGGGCGAGCCGCGGTTGGCGAACGCCGCGAGCGCGACGTGCGCGTGGTCGGAAACGTCCGACGAGGGGTTCGACGGGATCGACGCGCCGCGGGGGTGGCCTGCGGGGAATCGAGAACCGGCGAGGCGGAATCGAGGCAGGTCAGACGAGCCGCGCGAGAAGAGAAGAGGTTTTGCCCAACGGAATAGACGATCGACGGCACGGATTTTTGGCGCGCCCGAAAAAAAATCCCACGTCGGCGGGTCCGACGATTGGAATCTTTTTTTTTTTCGCGTCCCCCCAGAAACGAACGACGTCGTCGCGCGTCGGGTCCGGGGGAGGCGCTCGTCCTCGACGCGAGCGGCGCCCGCGCTCGGGCCTCTTTGGGTTCGTGCGAGTCAGTATCGTGTCGCGGGCACGCGCGCGCGCACACCTTCTCTTCGCGTCGCGCTGGTTCTCTGCGGCCTTCGCGCGCCCACCGCCCCCGACGCCGCGTCAGCGTTTCCCGCGAGGGACGACGGAGGGACGCTTTTCATGTGTTGCAGCGCCTGCAGCGCGATTTCCTCTTCCGCGTTTCCGCGCGGCGACGGCACGGGCGGGGTCTGAATCCCCAGAAATGGTGCCAACGCCGCGTGGTACTGCTGCATGTACGCGCCCTGCTCCAGCATCTACGACCGCAAGTCGAGATATGTCGGTGCGGGAGGGTGAGCGGATGTCCGGGGACGCCGGGAATAAATCGCGGTGCGTGGCGAAACGGGAAACGCGAAAGCGCGTGTTCGTTTCCCGGCGACTCGGGGTTGACGACGTACCGCTTCCAGGGACCTCGTGACCGCGTTTCGGCCCGGATCGCTTCGTGGGTTGCTCAACATCTCATGCGGGGTGATGCCCATGGAGACCGCTCGCGTCAACAAGTAGTGATACCCCAGCATCATCTGCGTCTGCGGGTCCATCGCGTCCACACCAGATTCGGCGTTGTTTCTCGATTCGGTTCGGCGATTTCCCGTGAAGTTGGCACACGGACTGGGACCCAAGCCGAGCTGTCGCGGTGTGCGGTGTGCGCGCGAGAAGCACGTCGCCGTCGCGTGCGATGAAATGCGCGCGCGCTCCGAGAGGGCCCGTTCGCGAGTGTCGCACTCGCGCGCGCCCGTCTCTGTCGAGTCCGTTGTTCGTTCGCGGCACTTGTTTTTCGCGAAAACGAAGGGACGATTCGGTTTGCGTGGCCCTCCGCGTTTTTTATATTTTCCTCGACGAGAAGCGACTGCGGTGGGCACGAGAAATCGCGGGTTTTGTGGAAAGTAGATCGCACAGCGCAGAGGGCTCGACACCGACACGCAGAGGCGCGTGTCGTCACGAGACCGCTGCGATGGGTTCGGGGGCTGGGCCGAATAGCGGGGGTGGCCGTCGAAGCGGCGGCGGCGGCCATCAGAAGGGCCAAGGTGACATGGCTGCGCGAAAGCTGAAGGCTGCCAAGGCGAAGGAGGAACGAAATCGCGCGCGCGGCGGCGGGACTGGCGGGCGCGACGGTGGTCGAGGAGGCCGCGGCGGGCGCGACGGTGGACGCGGCCGCGGCGGTCGCGGCCGCGGCGGTCGCGGCGGTGGCGCGGAGGTTGCCGAGCAAGTCTCGATGACCGCCTCCAACCAGCAGCTCGTCTCTGGTTTGCTCGCGAAAGTCGGCGGCGGGAGCCACGGGGGCAGCTCCGGCGACCTCGCCGCCGCGGACGTGCGCATCGACGTCGACCCCGAGGACGTGGAGCGCAAATCGTGGCAAGCCCTGGAGAGGAAGGGCTTCGACGCGGACGCCGTCGGTCGGGCGCTGCGCGAGACCGAACCGTCCGTCGCCGCCGAAGGTGACCGGCGAGAGGCGTTCAACGAGCAAAAACGTCGCCGGGTGCACCGCGCGCTGGATTGGCTCATCCTGAATCTGGAGGAGGGCGAGCTCCCCGAGACGTTCCACGAGGAGGCGAGGATGCAGCGGAAGAAACGCGGCGCGGCGACCGGAAAGCAGAAGCGCGGACCGGGGGGGAAGGCGGCGAACGACGGCGTGGAGGACGAAATCGACCCCGCGGTGACGCGAGTCGCCGAGGCGCTTCGCGCCGCGGGCTTCGCGGCGCCCGTTGCGCTCGCCGCCGCCGCCGCGTCGGACGGTGATCAGTGGCGCGCGCTGGACGACCTCTGCGCCGCGCTCGGGCCGACCCGCGAGGACGCACTCGCGGCGGCGTTGGAGGCGCTCGCGGAGGCGGGCGCGGGGGAAGTGGACGAGGAAGCGGCGACGGAGATTCTGCGGACCGCGCGCAGAGACGAACTCGCGTCGTTGCCTCGCGAGAAACACGCCCCGCGAGGGTACACCCCCGCGCATTCCAAGGCTGTGTTCCAGTTCGAGGTGCCCGGGATCGTGCAGCTAGGGGCGAAGCAGTACCTGGCCAAGCTCGACGTGCGCCTGGACGGCAGGGACGCGTACCCGTTCGAGATCCCCGAGATGCGTTTCACGCACCCGACGCTCCAGTTCCCGGAGGTCGCGGCGGTGAACGCGGCGATGCACCGCGCGGCGGCGGAGATGGTGGGAGAGCCGTTCCTCGAGTCGCTGCTCGAGTGGTGCGAAGGGGACGACGTCGCAGACGCGGTGGAGAAGGCGCGCGAGGCGATGCGCGCGTCCGTCGCTGGGGCGAACGGAAACGCTGGGGTGCCGACGGGCGGACACCTGTCGCGCACGTTTTCGAAACTCGAGCTCGAGGCGAAAGCCGCGGACGCGGAGGAGGCGCGCGCCGCAGCGAGGCGGAAGCAGCTCATGGAAATCAACGCCAGGGAAGCCGCGGGTGCTTCGCCGGGGTCGCCGCTCAAGGCTTCCTCGTCGCCTTTTCCGGCGCCGAAGCCGGCGGGGAAGGAAGGCGCGAGGAAAGAGCGGGTCGATTCGCCGAAGGATTCGCCGACGGATTCGCCCCGAGATAAGGCTCGGCCCTCCGCGCACGCGCCCTCCGCGGCGGAGCGCGCGGCGGCGACGGAACGTCGACGCGCGCTCGCGGAGGAGCAGGCTGTCTTGACTGCGGCAGCGGAGGCGGAACGTGCGAAGGCGGAGGCTGAGGACGCCGCGACGCGCACGGCGCGCGCCGCGGCGGAAATCGTCAAAGCCGAAGAGCGCGCGGCGAACGACGCTCGTGTCTCCGCCGAGTCCGAGCGCATGCGCGCCGCTCTCGAGGCGCGCGTCTCCGACGCCGCGGACCCGACGCTTCGCGAGCTGATGGCGCAGCGTCGACGGCTCCCGGCGTGGGCGAAGACGGAAGAGCTTCTCGCCGCCGTCGCCAACAATCAAGTCACCATCGTCGCCGGAGAGACGGGCTGCGGCAAGACCACGCAGCTCCCTCAGTTCATCCTGGACGACGCCATCGCGCGGGGCGAAGGCGCGCGCACGAACCTGATATGCACGCAACCGAGGCGCATCAGCGCGACGTCCGTGGCGTCGCGCGTCGCGCGGGAACGCGGCGAGGCGATCGGTAAGACAGTGGGGTACAAAATCCGTCTCGAGGCGGTGACTTCGTCCAGCACGCGCATTCTTTTTGTCACGACGGGCGTGCTGCTTCGGCGCCTCGCCGAGGACCCGCTCCTGGCGGGCGTCTCGCACGTGGTGGTTGACGAGGTCCACGAGCGGTCGCTCGACTCGGACTTTCTGCTGGTGCTGCTCAGGGACGTGCTTCCGCACCGGCCGTCGCTACGGGTCGTGCTGATGTCCGCGACGCTCAACGCCTCGGCGTTCAGCGCGTACTTCAAAGGCGCAGCCGTGGCGCAGATCCCGGGGTTCACGTTCCCGGTGCAGGAGCACTACCTGGAGGACATCCTGCAGGTCACCTCGTACGCGCCGAGCGGCGAGTACCTCAAGCGCGGCGGAAGCTCTGGCGGCGCCTCCTCTTCGGGCCGCGCGCCGGGCGAGTTCCACGCCCCGGACGCCGCCGCGGAGCAAAAGTTCATGACCGAGCTCGCGCGGCGCGGGTACCTCGACGGCGTGCGGCACGCGCTTCGCGCGATGGACCAGTCCGTGATCAACTACGACCTCGCCGCGAAGCTCATCGAGCACGTGTGCGTGTCGATGGACCCGGGCGCGATCTTGGTGTTCATGCCCGGCTTGGCCGAGATCTCCAAGCTGCACGACGCGTGCTCGTCGAACCCGGCGATCCGGGACGCCACCGGCGGCGCCGAGTACCTCATCGGCCTGCACAGCTCGCTGAGCACGTCCGAGCAGAAGGTCATCTTCGAGCACCCGCCCTTCGGAACGCGCAAGGTGGTCATCGCCACGAACATCGCCGAGACCTCCATCACCATCGACGACGTGGTGTACGTGATCGACTCGGGGAAGTGCAAGGAGAACGGC
>MDSV01140921.1_pt1 | contig 22451 bp, 23 predicted proteins | sample 810851 | NCBI WGS metagenome assembly MDSV01 (sample SAMN05326640, study PRJNA326480) | marine metagenome | isolation source: seawater | place: Atlantic Ocean: North East | collected 2012 | reverse complement strand
TGTTGGTGTTCCTGGTGCAAGTGGTGAGCAAGGTGTTGGTGGAACTACTACTAACAACGCTCCAACTGGCTTAGCTTTTGCTGCTGGTTCAACTGTTCTAGGTGTTGAGTGGCATTCAGCTGCTGACTTCTTAGCTGATGGTCTAAAAGTATCTGCTTCTTACAGTGCTGATAACGGTGCTGCAAAAACTGCTACTGCTAAACTAGATAGCTCATGGGGTGTTGGTGCTACATACGTAACTGATGCTGGTGATACTGCTGTAACTATTGGTGGTGGTATATCTGGTAGTGAAATCAAAAAAACTGGAACTCAGTTAACTTCTGACAGAGATGGTTTCCATGTTGGTGTAACAGCCGTAACTGGTGACTTAACTGTTGGTGTTGGTTTTGGTGATGGTGACTCATTTGATGATGATGGCGCTGCTACTGCAAACACTCCAGTTCAAATTGATGGTAGTGTTACTACAGCTGGTGTTAAATATGTTACTGGTGATATCACATTAGCTCTTGGTATGGTTTCTGGTGAAGCAAAAGATAGTACTACTGTTGGTACTGCTGGAACTACTGATGACTCACATGACTCAACTAGCGCAAGTGTAACTTATGCTGTTGCTTCAGGTGTATCAGCTATTGTTGGTTACACTACGGTTGACCAAAACAACGAAGGTGTTTCATCTACTGATGGTGGATCAGCTTGGTATGTTGGTGCAGTAATGTCATTCTAATTTAAGATTAGATTTTTTTTATAAAAACGGCACTTTTTAAGTGCCGTTTTTTTATGTTTTACTTTTAAACCCTAATGGAATATTTAATTAAAATGTTAAAATTAATCATCGTTTCTTTTTCATTAGTCTTTTTTTTATTTGGCTGTAATAGCGATCTATCTGAGGAAGAAAAAAAAGCACTTTGGGAAAAGGCACAAACGAAAGGTGAAATAATTAGGCGCTCAGGAACACCTTATAATCTTGCTACTCATGAAGACCTAGCAATGTCAGACGCAGAAAACAGATTAAGAACCGGTGGTGGGCTTTTAGGAAATAAAGCAAGCTTATCTTGGGGTGGTAAAAAAGAAAATAATACACAGACAACTTCGACTATAGGAATGCCTATCAATCCATATTTGTGGAGGGCCTCTATTGAAACTATTGATTTCATGCCTCTTTCATCGATCGATCCTTTTGCTGGAACAATAATCACAGATTGGTTTACATCAGAGGCTAATGTCAATGAGAGGTGTAAATTAAATATTTTTATTAATGGTGTTGAATTAAAAACAGATAACTTAAGAGTATCTTCATTCTGTCAGTCATTAAAAAGTAATCAGTGGGTAAACATGGAGTCAAACCCTGATGATAATATTAAATTAGAAAACGCTATTCTAAATAAGGCAAAAAAACTTAAACTTAAAGCTAGTTAAAAAACTGTGTCTTCTAGATACAATCATAAATTAGCTGAAAAAAAATGGCAAAAAGAATGGATAACCCAGAAAGTTTTCGAATCAAAAAAAGATAAAAATAAAAAAAAATACTACGTCTTGGAAATGTTTCCCTATCCTTCTGGGAAAATTCATATGGGGCATGTTAGAAACTACACACTTGGCGATGTAGTAGCTAGATATAAAAAATTAAAAGGTTTTAATGTTATGCACCCTATGGGGTGGGATGCTTTTGGTTTACCCGCTGAAAACGCTGCTATAACTGAAAAGAAAAGTCCAGATAGTTGGACTTACAAAAACATAAACACAATGAAGGGACAGTTAAAAAGCATGGGCTTTTCTTTTGATTGGAAAAAGGAGTTAGCCACATGTCATCCAGAATACTACAAGCATGAGCAGGAGTTTTTTATTAAAATGTTTGAAAATGGACTTGCTTACAAAAAGGAGTCTGAAGTAAATTGGGATCCAGTTGATAAAACGGTTCTTGCTAACGAACAGGTTATTGATGGTCGTGGTTGGCGTTCGGGTGCTGAGATTGAGAAAAAACATTTATCTCAATGGTTTTTAAAAACAAGTAAATATTCTGAAGAACTACTTAGAGATTTAGATAGTCTTGTTGAGTGGCCTGATAAGGTTAAAACAATGCAAAAAAACTGGATTGGTAAATCAGAAGGGGCAGAAATAAATTTTAATTTAACAAGTAAGGGGCTTAAAGATTATAAAATTAAGATCTATACTACGCGCCCTGACACTATATTTGGCGCAACATTTATTGCAATTTCATGTCAGCACCCTCTTGTAGAAAAATTATTGGAGACAAATGGAAAAATAAAAAAATTTATTAAAGAGTGTGAGCGGTCAAACTCAGAAAAAGAAAAGCTTGGTTTTAATACAGAAATTACAGCTGAACACCCTGTCACCAAAAAAACAATTCCTGTTTATATCGCTAACTTTGTCTTAATGGATTATGGCCTAGGCGCAATTTTTGGCTGCCCTGCACACGATCAAAGAGATCTTGATTTTGCAAATAAATATAATTTAGATGTGATCAAGGTTGTAGAAAGTAAAAATGAAACCAAAAAAATTACCAATATAGCCACCACAGGCGATGGTATCTTAATAAATTCTGATTTTTTAAATGGATTAGATGTTGAAAGCGCAAAAAAAAAGATTTTAGATTATGTTGTATCAAAGGGTCTTGGTTCTAAAAAAACTAACTATAAACTTAGAGATTGGGGAGTTTCAAGACAGAGGTACTGGGGTTGCCCTATCCCTATTTTATATAGGGAGGATGGTGAAATAATTTCTGTTAATAAAAAAGACCTTCCGGTATTGCTTCCAAAAAACAATGTTTTAAGCGGAGCTTTAACATCCTTAAATAATGCAGAGGATTGGAAGATAACAACCTGTCATGAAACTGGAATGAAGGCAGTAAGGGAAACAGATACTTTTGATACTTTTTTTGAATCGTCTTGGTATTTCTTGAGATTTTGTAACCCAAGACTAAGCAGCCCCTTAGATATTGAGGAAATAAAATATTGGTTGCCTGTTGATCAATATATAGGTGGAATAGAACATGCTATTTTACATCTGCTTTATTCTCGTTTTTTTACTAAAGCTTTGCGTGATTTAGATTATATAAGTTTAGACGAACCATTTAAGGGGCTTTTCACACAAGGAATGGTAACCCATATGACTTTTAAAAACTCTAATAATGAATGGGTTGAGCCAAGTGATGTTATTAAAAAAAACGATCAACTTTTAGATAAAAATGACCGCTTAGTATCATCTGGAAATATAGAAAAAATGAGCAAATCTAAAAAAAATGTTATTGACCCTGGAGAAATAATAAATCTTTATGGTGCTGATACTGCAAGGTGGTTTATGTTGTCAGACAGCCCTCCAGAAAGAGATCTAGAGTGGACCGAGACAGGAGTTGCTGCTTCATATAAATTTATAAACAAAATTTGGGAATTATTTGAAAAATCATTTAGCTACAAGTCTGATTTAAAAAATGTTGACAAAAAAATTATAGGTAAGTTTGATAGAATTATAAATGATATTTCAAATAATATAGAAGGTTTTCATTTTAATAAATCAGTTGCAAAAATATATGAATATGTAAATCTTTTGTCTTCACTTGTTTCTAAAAAATCTATTCATGAAGATAGTTTATCAAAAACTATTCACAACCTAACAATAATAATACATCCTTTTATCCCTCATTTAAGTGAAGAGATGTGGCAAAAAATGGGGATGGATGGGCTTTGCGCTTCTGCAAACTGGCCAAAAACGCAACAATTTTTTAAAGAAGATGTAATTAAAATGCCAATACAAATCAATGGTAAAACAAGGTCTTTGGTTGAAATTACAAATGATGAAGATAAAAACTTAGTTATGAAAAAAGTTATGGCCGATCTTAAAATAATAAAAAATTTAGAAAATAAAAAAATTATAAAAACAATATTTGTTAAAAACAAAATTGTTAATTTAGTAATAAAATGATTAAAAAAAACTTTATTTTTCTTTTCTTTTTTTTTGTTTTATCCTGCAGTAATATTGAGTTTGTTTTAAAAGACACCAACCAATCAAACCAACTTAAAAACAAAACAATGTTGTTAGTATCGGATGAGACAGCAGGTAAGTTTTCAAGAGAGCTGTATTCTTTTTTTGGAAACAATAAAAATTATGAATATATTCTAAAAACTACTTTTTTAGAAAAAAAAGAAAACAGAATTGTAAAAAAAAATCAGGTTGCAGAAAAGGTTGAGTATACCTTGGAGGTTAATTATGATCTTTTTTATAAAACTAGTGAGTGTAAAATTTTTAGTGATAAAATTATATCAAGGTTTTCTTTTACACCAAAGTCTGCAGGTTATAATTTTGGAGCAGATAGGTCTTTTGATAAGTTGTATAGAAGCAGTGTTAAGAAAAATATTCAAAACTTTATTAACAATGCAACCTTTAATACAACCTGTTTTTAGTGAAAATTAAGCCTGAAATTTTTCTAAGCTCAAAGAGGGTGATTGCCTTTAATAAAGTTTTAATTACAGGATTAGATGAGTCTCTTATTTCATATGTTAAGGATTTTGTGATTAATGATTTTAGAAAAAGAGATTTTTTTATTGATGTGTCGGGTAATTATAATAGCGGTGTAGTTGGTAGTCTTTTTTCAGATAAAAAAACTTTATTTATATTATCTGATTACCCTTTGGACAAGGCTAACAATGAGCAGCTCTCCGATGATCAATGTTTTTTAATTACATCAACCAACGGAAAAAAAGCAAATAATATTAAGGCGGCTTTTACGAAGCTTAAAGATGCATTGGTTTTAGAGTGCTATTCCCTTAACAGAAGCGCTAAAGAAACAACATTAAAACACTTTATCGAAGAAAACGATATGGTTTTCTCCAAGAATGTTTTTTGGTATGTGATTGAAAACTTTGATAATAATTATGTTATTTTTATCAAGCAGCTTCAGGCGCTGGCTTTATTCGATAAAAAAATTGATTTAATTTCAGATGTTGAAAAAATAACATTCGTTGAGAACAAAATAGAAGTAAATAAAATTTTCTTTAATATATTTAACAATAATAAGCTTTTAATAAACCTTTTCAACAAGAGCATAAACTCTGTTTCAGATTTTTATATTTTTTTAAACTCAACTAAATTGTACCTTGAGATAATAAGGGGCTCTTCTGATGCACAGGTTGCTTTAGCAAGTTTTCCAAAATATTTATTTGCTGAAAAAGATATTTTTTTACAGATTTATAAAAAATTAGATAAAAAGAAATTGGTGAAGATCTACAGAAGTCTTTCAAAGGTTGAGATGTTGACTAGAAAGCATTCTGATTTATATTCTGTAATTGGATTAAGGTTTTTTTTAAATTTAAAAAAAATAATTATTTCTTGAGCCTTTTCATTATTTCATCAAGTTGGTTTAAGTCTGAATAATAAAGTTTTAAAGAGCCGCTTGATCCACTATCATTAAATTCAATTTCAGTTCTTAAACCAATTTTATCTGATAGTTCTTTTTCTAAATCAACAATGTTTGGGTCTTTTTCTGTTTGTTTTTTTCTTACTTGTTTGTGTTTAGATGTTGATTTTTCAACATCTCTAACGCTTAATTTTTTATCAAATATCTCTCTAGCTTTCTCAACAGCGTTTGGGACCCCTATAAGCGCCCTAGCATGTCCCATACTTATTTTTCCATCAATGATCATCTGTTGTATTTCATCATCAAGCTCTAGTATTCTGATTAAGTTTGATATGTGGCTTGAGCTTTTACCTATTTTTTTTGAGAGCTCTTCATTCTTTATGCCTTTTATTTTTATTAATTTTTTATATGCTTTTGCCTCTTCAACAATGTTAAGGTTTTCTCTTTGTATATTTTCAATTAATGCAAGTTCATAAACGCTTTCCTCATCAACACTCATTGTAACACAATTAATGGAGTGTAAACCGGCGACTTGACAAGCCCTCCACCTTCTCTCACCAGCTATAATCTCATAGCTGTTTTTTGAGGTTTCTCTTACAACTATTGGTTGAATTAAACCTTGGCTTTTTATAGACTCAGCCAGCTCTTTTATTTCTTTCTCTTCAAAATTTTTTCGTGGTTGTTTTTTGTTGGGATAAATATTTGTTATATCAATTTTATTAATATTGTTTTTGTTTTGAGTATTGGTGTTAAGTAAAGCGCCCAGCCCCATACCTAATCTTTTCTTTTCTTTATTCATTTACCAGGCCTTGTTTGTTTATTATTTCTCGAGCGAGGCCTATATATGCCATAGATCCTGCAGAATTAAAATCATATAATATTGCGGGCTTTCCGTGGCTTGGGGCCTCAGACACTTTCACGTTTCTAGGAATGGTTGTTTTATAAACAGTTTCTCCAAAATGGTCTCTTACATCTTTTTCCACAAGTGCGCTTAGTGAATTTCTTCTATCAACCATTGTTAAAAGTATTCCTTCTATAACCAGGTTTGAATTAAAGTTTTCTTTTATAAGCTCAATAGAATTTACTAACGATGAAATGCCTTCCAAAGCAAAAAACTCAGATTGAAGAGGAACAATAACAGAGTGTGAGGCAACAAGAGAGTTAATTGTTAAAAGACCAAGCGCCGGTGGGCAATCTATTAAAATATAGTCATAGCCTTTAGCTTTAGATAAAATATTAGTAAGAACAAACTCTCTGTTATTAACACTTGCTAACTCAACCTCTGAGGCTGCTAAGTTTGTGTTTGCTGTTATTATATCTAAACCAGGTACTATTGTTTTTTTTATTGCATTTTGGTTATAGGCCTCGTTAACTATAAGGTCGTAAAGGTTAGGTGTTCTGTTTTCATAAGAAATACCCATGCCTGTGCTTGCGTTTCCTTGAGGATCAGCGTCAACTAATAATATTTTTTTATTAACCGCTGATAAAGAGGTTGCAAGATTAATAGCTGTAGTTGTTTTTCCTACCCCTCCTTTTTGATTTGCAACAGAGATTATTTTAAGCATTTTTGGTTTTAATATTTGTTATTTTAAGAATACAGCCATCGACAGAGCTTGAGCTTTTAATCTTTTCAAAATCAAAGAAAAACTCTTTCATAGCTATATCAATCTCATTATTAACATTTCTTCCTTTTAAAAAAAGCGATGTTGTGTTTTTATTCGAGTGCATTAGTGAATAAGTCAAAAGCTTTATAAGTGGGGCAAGTGCCCTTGACACTACAATGTCATGTTGTGAAACTGGTCTTTTTTCAATTCTTTTGTTTTGGATTTTTGCTGGTAATGAAAGTTCTTTAATTATTTTTTTTACAAAATCTGTCTTTTTTTTTATCGATTCTACCATAAGCACTTTTTGGTAACCGGCTATAGATAATAATATTCCTGGTAAGCCTGCCCCGGTTCCTAAATCAACAATTTTTAATCTTTTATTACTAATATGTTTTGTTAATTGCAAACAGTCTAAAACATGTCTGCTCCATATATTTTCTATTGTTGATTTTCCAATAAGGTTTGTATGTTTATTGTGCTCAATAATAGAGGTTATAAAAAAATCAACTTTTTCAACCTGTGTTTTGTTTAGTTTAAACTGAGAGGCTATGTCTGTTTTATTCAAATTAGGCGGCCTTATTGTTTTTTTGTTTCTTTAAGAATCTCATTATGGCAATTATTGCCGCGGGTGTTACTCCTGAAATTCTCGAAGCAGCGCCTAATGTTGGGGGGTTTATTTTGCTTAGTTTTTCTACAATTTCATTTGATAGGCTACCAACCTCTTTAAAGTTGGTTGTTTTGGGAATAACCAAACTCTCTTCTTTTTTAAAATCATCAATATCAGCCCTTTGTCTGTCAAGATAGTTTGAGTAAGTAGATTCAATTTTAATTTGCTCTTTAATCTCTTTGTCCAATAATGCTAGCTCGGGCCATATTTTTTCTAGTTTGTTAAAGTTAATATTTTTATATGAAAGAAGGTCCATTACTGATCTTTTTTTTCCATCAAGTTTAATTTTTATATTTTTTTTTAGTAATTGGTTTGGTGATAAAATAAGTTTTTTAGCAAGTTTAAAGCCATCTGTAAGTTTTTGATTTTTTTTATTAAACTCTTTTTTTCTATGTGCAGAAACACAACCAATATTGATGCCTAAAGGTGTTAATCTTTGGTCAGCGTTATCAGATCTTAATAAAAGCCTATACTCTGATCTGGATGTAAACATTCTATAGGGTTCTTTTGTTCCCTTAGTTACAAGGTCATCAATTAAAACACCTATATATCCTTGAGACCTATCAACTATAAAATCTTTACCTGAGGTATTTTTTAAGGCTGCATTAATTCCAGCAACGATGCCTTGTGCTGCTGCCTCTTCATAGCCTGTCGTGCCATTTATTTGCCCAGCAAAAAAAAGATTTTGTATTTTTTTTGTTTCTAATGTGTGGGACAACTCTCTTGGGTCCACATAATCGTACTCAATCGCGTATGCCGGTTGTGTAATTATTGCTTTCTCTAGGCCTTTTATTGATTTTACAAATCTTTCTTGGACGTCCTCAGGTAAAGAAGAGGAAATTCCATTTGGATAAATTAGGTCACTCTCTAAACCCTCTGGTTCTAAAAATATTTGATGACTTTTTTTGTCTGGAAATTTAGTAATTTTATCTTCTATAGAAGGACAATATCTTGCACCCATTGAGGTAATTGCTCCAGAATACATTGGTGACAACTTAATATTTTTAGAAATTATTTCGTGGGTTTTTTGATTTGTGTGAGTAATAAAACATGAGATTTGGGGTGTGTGGATAGATCTGTTAATAAAAGAGAAGGGCACAGGGCTAGCATCAGGTAATTGTTCTTCTAAGTTATTGAAATTTATGGATTTTTTAAGAATTCTTGGTGGTGTTCCTGTCTTAAGTCTGCCTATTGAAAACTTTAATTTTTCAATCTTTTTTGCAAGGGCTATTGACGGGCCGTCTCCAACCCTACCTGCTTGAAAAGATTTGTTTCCAAGCCTTATTAACCCCCTAAGAAAAGTCCCAGTGGTTAGGACAACTGAAAAACATTTTATTCTTAAGCCATTACTAAGCTCTACAAAGGTAGATTTGTTGTTTTTTATACCTATATCCTCAACAGAACCCTCAATTAAATCTAGGTTTTTTTGGGCTTTTACTAATTCATAAATAGCTTTTTTGTATAGACTCCTGTCTGCCTGAGCTCTTGGCCCCCTAACCGCAGCACCTCTGCTTTCATTAAGCATTCTGAACTGAATACCCGCCATGTCTATTGCTTTACCCATAACGCCGTCCAAAGCGTCAATCTCCCTTACAAGATGGCCTTTTCCAAGGCCTCCGATAGCTGGATTACAAGACATTTCTCCAATTTTATCAATTTTATGTGTAACTAAAGCAACACTAACCCCCATTCTTGCAGCTGAACAAGCGGCTTCAACACCAGCGTGCCCACCACCAATTACAACAACAGAATATTTATTATGGTTTTTCACGTGAAATCACTTTCCTATACAAAAATCTTTAAATATTATATCTAAAATATTTTCTATATCAAATTTTTGATTAATTTCTAATGAAATCCTTAAGGCCTCCCTATATTTAAAAGCCTGAATATCTAAACTTTCTGTCTGGTTAATTGATTTTAGTTCAACTACTAATTTTTTCATAATATTTATATGTCTTTCACGTGAAAGAATGGGTTCATTTTCTTTGTTTTTAATTAGTTTTTTCTCTATCTTTTTCAAAAGACCATTAATGCCATAGCCACTTATTGATGATATGTTTGTTGCTTTATTGTTTCTGTTTTTTAATCTTTTTTTATCATATTTAGACCTAACAAATATCTTATTATTTACATCTTTATATTTGTTGTGTTCATTTTTATCTAAAAAAACAAGGTTTAGATTGGCCTTTAAAATCATTTCTTTGGTTTTTTTTATGCCAATTTCCTCAATTTTGTTTTTGTGTTTTCTTAGTCCTGCAGTATCAACAAATGTAAATTTATAACCACCAACATCTATTACAGATGTGATAATATCAGTTGTTGTTCCTGGTAAGCTAGTAACAATAGAAATGTTTTTTTTAGAAACAAAATTAACAAATGAGGATTTTCCTGTATTAGGTTTGCCAATAACAGAAACAATAAACCCATCTCTTATAGGCTTGGATATTTTTGATTTGTTGATTTCTTTTTCAACTCTTTTAATTATGTTCTTGTTTTGTTCTTTTATGTTTTTTAATATGTTTTTAGGTAGGTCTTCATCAGAAAAATCAATTAAAGCCTCTATGTTGGCTAAGATAAAACTTAAATCTTCATTAACTTTTTTCACAAAATAACTTAATTCTCCTGACATTGTTGATACTGCTAAACTTCTTTGTTTTTCAGTTTCAGCATTTATTAGGTCAGAAAGACCTTCTGTTTGAATTAAGTCTAACTTGTCGTTCATTAATGACCTTCTGGTAAACTCCCCGGGTTCAGCAAGCCTTAAACCCAAAAGATCTAATGTTTCACAAATCTTAGATATTATTGCTATACTTCCGTGACAGTTAATTTCAATCATTTCTTCTCCTGTAAAGGAGTTTGGTTTTTTAAAATATGTTATTAATACCTCGTCTATTATTTTTTTTTTCAAATTTTAAAAGTGTTAGTTTTGTTTTGTTTGGTATAAGTTTTTTAACAGATGATAATTTTTTTATAGTTTTTAGGCTGTTATCACCACACATTCTTATTAATGCAATAGCTGATTTTCCAGTTGGGGTAGATAATGCATAAATAGTGTCTTTGTATTTAGACATTTTTTGCCAATACCCTTAATAGGCAATTAAGTCTATAAAATCAGGAATTTATTTTGTTTTTGCTTAGGTGGTTTGGTTTTTTTGTTTCGTTAGTTGTTTTTTGTGCCCATACTTTGAAAAAACTCATTATTGGTTTTTGTATCCTTCATTTTGTCTAACAAAAACTCCATTGCTTCTGTTGTTCCCATAGGAGCAAGTATTTTTCTTAAAATAAATATTTTTCCAAGCTCATCTTTATCAAGCAACAACTCTTCTTTTCTAGTTCCTGATTTAGCTATATCAAAAGCGGGGTAGGTTCTTTTTTGGCTAAGCTTCCTATCTAACATCATTTCACTGTTGCCAGTTCCTTTAAATTCTTCAAAAATAACCTCATCCATTCTGCTACCTGTTTCAATTAAGGCTGTTGAAATAATTGTTAAAGATCCGCCATTTTCAACATTTCTTGCTGCACCAAAAAACCTTTTTGGTCTTTGGAGTGCATTTGCATCTACTCCACCTGTTAAAACTTTTCCACTTGATGGAACAACAGTGTTATAAGCTCTTCCTAGCCTTGTTATAGAATCTAAAAGGATAACTACGTCATGTTTATATTCTACTAATCTTTTAGCTTTTTCAATAACCATTTCTGCTACCTGAACATGTCTTTGTGCAGGTTCATCAAAGGTTGAACTAATCACCTCACCTTTTACTGATCTTTTCATATCTGTTACTTCTTCAGGTCTTTCATCTATTAATAAAACTATTAGTTTTGTTTCTGGACTATTAGCAGTAATTGCGTTTGCAATTTTTTGCATAATAATTGTTTTACCTGTAAAAGGTTGAGCCACTATTAGTTGTCTTTGACCTTTTCCTAAAGGAGCTATAATATCTATAATACGTTCGGTTAAATCTGGCATAGGTTTTTCTTGTTCTAGTTTAAATCTAGACTCCGGGTATAAAGGTGTTAAATCCTCAAAGTTTACCCTATGTTTAACTACATCGGTTTTAGCATCATTAATTTTATTAATTTTAGTGATAGCAAAATATCTCTCCCCTTGTTTTGGTGCTCTTATTTCTCCCTCAACAATATCACCTGTTCTGAGACTAAATTTTTTTATTTGAGAAGGAGATACATAAATATCATCTGGACCTGGTAAATAATTAGATTCTGCTGATCTTAAAAAACCAAAACCATCTTGCATTATTTCAATAACTCCCGAGCCAGTTATTATTTCACCATCTGTTGCAATTTGTTTGAGTATAGCAAACATTAAATCCTGCTTCCTTAATGATGAAGGATTTTCTATTTCAAGCTTATTAGCTTCTTTTAAAAGCTCTTCAGGTTGTTTATTTTTTAAATCTTGTAAATTCATGATCTTAATTGGGGTTGAGTAGAAAAGAAGTTTTTTATTACAAAAAACGGACCTTAATGTCAAAATATATATTTATTATATTATTAAAGGGTATTTGTAGTTGTAAGGTTAATTATATTAATTCCTTTGTTTTTTTTATTTATTAACAAAAAAAAACCAGTGTATAAAGTTGTTCCTGTTTTGTTAAAAACAACTAAAAACAAAAAAAAACCAATAAATTCAACGGTTTGTAAAAACAATAACAACAACAACAACCTGTTAAAAAACTTTAACAAAAAATACTCACACCACTTGAGTTGTTTTTATAACAGTTTAGCTGATTGTTAATTAAAGAATATAACTTTTAATTACTTAATTAATAAATTTAAAAAAAAATAATTATGTTTATAACTGTGGTTGTTGTGCACACACTTATAAACAAACAATTTATATTAGCCAGCAATAGCGCCTCTCGTTATAAGTTATTAAAAAATGTTGGTCTAAACTTTATAAAAAAAAGCCCTTATTGTGATGAAGAGAATATAAAAAAAAAACTAATTAGGAAATCTATTAATAAAAAAAGATTTCCAAAAATATTAGCAAAAGAAAAAGCCTTAAGTATAAGTCAAAAAAATCCACAAACCCTAGTTGTTGGATCCGACACAATTATTCTTTTTAAGAATAAAATAATCAACAAAGCCAGGACAATTGAGGAAGCCAAAAAAAAATTACAAAAACTATCTGGAAACAAACACCAAATCATATCAGGTGTTTCTGTTTGTTACAAAAACAAACAAATCTGGTCTTCTCAACAAACCTCCACGATACAAATAAAAAAACTAAACAAAAACCAAATTAACACATATTTAAACAACACTGGCAAAAACATACTTTCTTCCGTTGGCTGTTATCAGGTTGAAAAACTTGGTCCGCATATAATAAAATCAATAAATGGGGACTTCTTCAACGTTCTAGGCTTTCCACTATTTCCATTTTTATCTTTTTTGTCTAAAATATAAGCAATGAAAAATTTTTTTGTTATTGGAAACAAAACCTCTAAAAGTCTTTCACCACTAATTTTTAACTACTGGTTTAAAAAAAACAACATCAAGGCCAAGTATTTATTTGTAGAGGTTAAAAAAACAAGTTTTGAAAAGGTATTATCTAAAAAAATACAAGACAAAAAAACTTACGGTTTTAATATTACAACCCCATACAAAAAAAACATTTTAAAATTTCTTGATAGCAAAAATGTTCACGCCAGTAATATAGGGGCAGTTAATTGTGTAACAATTGGAACAACAACAAAAGGAACAAATACTGACTGGTTAGGATATTTAAATTCTATTAAACAACACAAAATAAACAAAAGAAAAAAAATATTAATTTTAGGGTATGGTGGGGCGTCTCAAGCAATTTATTATGGTCTTAACTTAAGAGGCTATAAAGAAATAAAGGTTTTCAACCGTTCAAGAAAAAAAATTAATATAAGCGGAGTTAATCAGTTCACTAAAAAATACTCTTTAATTGATAGGTATTTATTTGATGCTGACCTAATTATTAACACAACACCAACAAACCCACTTAAGAAAAACCAAATCAATTTGGTAAAAAAAACAACAATAGTCAGCGATATAGTTTACAAGCCAAAAAACACACCCTTTCTTAATCAATTTAAAGAAAATAAAAAAATATTTGGTATTTCAATGTTAATTGAGCAGGCCATACCCTGTTTTTATACTTGGTTTGGTTTTATTCCAAAGGTTGATGATGTTCTTATAAAAAAAATTAATAGAAAAATTATATGACAAAAGTTGTAGCCATTACAGGAGGAATAGGTTCGGGAAAAACAACAATTTCTGAACACCTTAAAAAAAAAGGTTATTTAGTCCATGAATCAGATAAGGCTGTCTCCCAAATGTATATAAATCCTAACAAGCCTTTTCAGAGCTTTATTAAAAAAAATATCTCAAAAGATCTGGTAAAAAAAAACAAACTTAACAAAAAAAGTATTGCGAATTTTATTTTCAACAACAAAGAAGCAAAAAATAAACTTGAAAAATATATTCACAAAAAAGTTCAACTATCTAGAGAAAAATTTATACAAAAAAACACAAAACCTAACAGAAAAATTATTTTTGTTGACATTCCGCTTCTTTTTGAAAAAAAACTTCAAAAGAAATTTGATTTAGTTGTTTGTATTATTTCTTCCAAAAAAAAAAAGATCACAAAGGGTTTTAAAAAATAAAAAATTTTCTAAAAAAATACTTAAAAAAATATTTAGTGCCCAAACCTCAGATAAGGAAAGAAGAATGCACTCAGATATTATAATTAATAACAACAAAACGAAAAAAGACTTTATTTTTAATACTGAAAAGGCTTTAATAAAAATATTAAAATGAGAGAAGTTGTAATTGATACAGAAACAACCGGACTAAGTTATAAAACGGGAGACAGGGTTATAGAGGTCGGCTGTGTAGAGTTAATTAACCACGTAGCCACTAACAAATCTTTACAATTCTACTGCAAGGTTGATAAAGAAATATCAGAAGGGGCCCAAAGAGTCACAGGCATAACTAATAAATTTTTAAGTGACAAAAAAAACTTCAGTGATAACTGTGACGAGTTTTTAAAGTTTATTGATAACGACCCCCTAATTATACACAATGCTGAATTTGATATTGGTTTCATAAACAACGAACTTTCACTGTTGGGAAGACCCAATCTTTCAAACCAAGTAATTGACACAGTTGCTTTAGCAAGACAAACCCTAAACACTCGAGTGGCAAACCTTGATTATTTATGTAGAAGATTTAATGTTGATTTATCAGAAAGAGATTTACATGGCGCCCTTTTAGACTCAAGGCTGCTAGCAGAAGTTTACCTAGAACTAAGAGGGGGTAAGCAGTTTTCGATGAATCTTTCTAAAAATAATGAAAACAAAACTAATCAAAAAAACGTTAAGGTAAACAATTATAAAAATACTATAAAATTTAAACCATCAGAAGAAGATATAGCGCTTCATAAAGAAATGGTTAGCTCAATAAAAAAATCAATTTGGAAAAAATATAACTATTAAAATATAAAAAAGTAATTATATAATCAACTATGGTTTATGGAGACTTACAGTTCTTTGATATTATTATATTTGCTGTAATAGCCGTTTTCATTATTTACAGACTTAGAAACGTTCTTGGGAAAAGAACAGGTTTTCAAAAAAAACCAATTGAAGATCAACCAGTAAAACAAAAAAAATCACATGAAGAAATAAACATTCCTCAACTAAAAGAAAATGAACAAAAATTTGAAGCTGTATATAAAAAGGTAATTTCTTTTGACCACAAAGCCTTTCTGGAGGGGGCAAAAAAAGCTTTTGAAATTATAATTACCGCATTTAATAAGGGCGACAAAAACACTCTTAAAAACCTTGTTTCAAAAGAGGTTTATAATACTTTTGAAGGGGCAATAAACGATGGTTCTAACAACCCAAATTCTCAATTTTATTCACTTGTGATAGAGGGTATTGAGGATGCTAAGGTTGAAAACGGAAAAATAACCATAGCTGTAAATTTTATAAGTGAACAAATATTAAGTGACAATGAAGAAGATGTTGTAAAAAATAAAGACACATGGGTTTTTGAAAAGCCTGAAAACTCAAATGGACCAAATTGGACACTCATATCTACATAGAAAAATTGAGTTATTATAATTTAAAAAAAAGAATAAAAAAAAACGAAGGATTTTCAATTAAGCCATATAAGGACAAGCTAGGGTTTTTGACAATTGGTTATGGTCACCTAATTTTAAAAAATGAAAAACATCTATTAAAAAAAAAATTAAAAAAAACTGACCTAGAAATTATTTTCAAAAAAGATTTTAATAAAGCAGTGATGGAATTTAATGTTTCTTTAAGAAGATTTACATCTAACAAAAGAGATGTTGAGCTTTTAATTGAAATGGTTTTTCAAATAGGGATTAGGGGGGTTCTTAAATTTAAAAACTTATTAAAAAATATGAGCAAAGAGAACAGACACCTTGTTTGTTTTGAAATGATGGACAGTCTTTGGTATAAACAAACTCCAATGAGAGTAAAAGAACTAATAAATATATTTTTAAAAAATGAGTAACGCCGATGATTTTTTTTTAAAACAGATGAAGGGTGTAAGCCCTATAAAAAAAAACAACAAAGTTGAAAAAAAAAATTCAACAGATAAGCACTCGTTTAAAAAAAAAAACATAACAAAACAAACAAAAAAAATACTTAATGCCCCCGCTGAAACTAACAAGAAAATAAAAACCCCTCAGTTTCACTTAGAAAAAATAGATTTAAAAAAAAATATTAAAAAAAGATCATTTAATATTGATAAAAAAATAGATTTTCATGGTAAAACATTATTAGAGTCTGAAGAGGTATTTGCCAGCACAATTTTAAAGTGTTACAATAATAACCTAAGGCTCTTACTGTTCGTAACAGGTAAAGGCCTTTTTAAGTCAGTAAATTCAGAAAATCTTAATAAACCTAAGCTTTACCATGGCGTTATCAGGTCTTCTTTTATTAAGTGGGTAAAGCTTACTAAATTTTCTAAATACATCCTTTCTTTTGAACAAGCTTCTTTAAGCCACGGGGGCGACGGGGCTTTTTATGTATATCTTAGAAAGAAAAAAAACTAAATTTGTTCTAACTTAAATATTCTTCCATCAAAATAAATATATATTTTGTAAGGCAAAAAAATACCATCTTTTTTTTCAAAAGTTAATTTTTCAAATTTGTTTCTTTTATGATCCGCCCATAAGTTAGAATAGTTTGAAATTTCAATAATGTTTTTATTAGCATTATATTCAATAACCGAAGTCATTGTGTATGTTCTTCTTCCATCTACAACCATTGAGCTTTGTTCACCTAGCATAATTTGTAAAAAAGAAGTTAAGGGGTCTTTGTTTTTTCTAATGTCAAAAATGTTAATTCTTAAATGTTCTTTTTCAATAGGTTTTTGCTTTAATGATATAAGTTTTTCATCATTAAAAACCAAATCTACTTCCTTAGTTGTTTTGTTTGTTTTCCAAGAATGTTTGTACCTGGTTGGTTTTAGTTTTTTTTTATCAACCACCCCCTCTGAATAATAATCCCCTTCAAACCTGTATAAAGCAGATAACAATCCCTCGCTTTTTAGTTTAATTTCATTAGAGTAACTTGTGTTTTCAATATTAATTTTCCAAAAAAGTTTTCCAATTTTTATTCCAGATACTTTTACCACATATTCTTTAAAAAATCTTTCAGCAAATACTGGGGAACAAACAAAAAACAGATAAACAAAAAAACTACTTAAAACTAATTTCATACAACTTTAGATGAGCTGAGTTAAATGGAACATCAAACTCTTTTATTAGTGCGCTATTGTGTTTTTTTGACAAATATGAAACATCACCAATGTCACCAATTAGAAAAAAATTATCTTCACGATCACTATTTAAAGGTGAGCTAATTTGGAAGTGATTGGTTATTAATGCGTTTTTTTTATAAGGCATAAAAAATTTATTTGGTTTGTTGCGCATTTTATAAGAAATATTAGAGAACACAATTCTATCTGAAATCACCAAGTCGTTATCATTTATTATTGAAGACACCTCTATAGTAAAATCATCAACACCTCTTATTCGATCAAACACTTTGTTGTTAGGAGAAACCAAAATGCACGCAAACAAAATTATGGAAAATAAATAATTAAAAACAAAATTTATTTTTATAATACTTAACCTTTGTTTATTAATAAGCCTAAAAAACAAAACAAAAAAAGAAACTAAAGCAGGGGCAGCCCAATTAGCATTTGCTCTAACAAGAAAACTTTCTACTAAAACAATTAACAATATAGGCAAAGAGAATGCTAATAAAAATTTGTTTTCAAAATCTAAACAGAAATATTTCAGAAAAAAAACAAAAGATAAAAACAAAATAGGTCCAACCATTATAATCTGTTCTCCAATAAACTTTATAGGCTCATAAAGATTTAAATTTAAATTTTGTAAATTTGCATTATTAGATGTGTGAAAAAGTGTAATCCAACCATTGTTGAAATTCCAAAAAATATTAGGTCCCAAAACCAAAAGAAAAGATAATAAAAAAACAAGAACGCCCACACTGTTTTTTTGGAAAGCAATAAGTGTTCTTTTATCGATTATTAATAACAACAAAAGACTCAATAAAAAATAAATAGCAGCATATTTAGCCAAAAAAGCTAAACCTAAAAACAAACCTAATAACAAAAACATAAAAGTAGAGTTGTTGCTTATTGTTTTTAAAAGCACCACCATTGATATTATCCAAAATAATAAAAGTAACAAATCTGTTGATATTAAAAAAGAAGACAGGCTTGCTGCTGGAACAATTAGAAAGCTAATGGCGCATAACCAAGAGCTTTTTTTATCAAATGATAAAGTGATACAAAGCGTATAAATTGAAAAGAAAATAAAAAAATAAACTATAATAGGAAATATTTTTAATGAAACAAATGAACTTCCAAATATACTGGAATATCCATTTAAAAACCATGCAAGCAGAGGTGGTTTTGAATAATACCCAAAATCAAGAGCTTGAGACCACAGCCAATATTGAGCTTCATCACCATATAAGTCAAAATCTGTAAAATAAATCGCTGTTATTTTAAATATTATAAGTAAAAATATTGAGTAAATTAGAGCCTTATTTGTCATAGAGTTTTTTATATAAAACAAAACATAGTAAGACAGAAATAAATACAACTATTTGAGAAAAAATTATATCACTAAAAAAATGTCCACCTGCAAAAATTCTTACAACCCCCAACAAAGACCCTAAAATTAAACTTAAATAAAGATAAATATTTCTTTTTGTTATAAAATAAAACACCACAATCAAGAAACCAACAGAAGCATCTCCAGATACAAATGAGCAATTTAAGGAACAAGAGTTACTAATTTTATACCAAGGAGTAAAGATTTCAACACCGCCAAAATCCAAAATATCATTAGGTCTTACTCTTCCCCACATATTTTTTAATAAAGCATTTACAACTAATAATGTTGTAAAAATTCCAGTAAGCCAAACAAAAACAATCTCTGAAAAAGAAAACTTATAACCAAAGTAAATTTTTTGCATTGGTAAAAATTTTAAAACAAGAGGTATCACAAAAATATAAACCAACAATAGAGGAAGTAAAATTTTTCTAAAAAGAATTGAGATAAAATAATAACTTTGAATTAAAAACTGATTGTTGCCAAAATAAAACAAATTACTTATAAAAATATCAATCTCAGGCCCAGCTGTTAAAAAAATTGCTAATAAAAGAAAAACAATTAGCGCTTTTGTTAATATTGAAATTTTTTTTATTTCTAAATTACCCCAGTAAGTTTTTGGATATTTTTTTTCAATAAAAAAATTAAAAACCTTATAAGTTATAATTGCAATTAGTGCACCAGCAATAACATCGGTTACAAAATGCGCACCAACAACCACCCTGCTTAACGCTATAAAAAAACCACAAAGGTAAAAAAAATATTTAAGACTTGGAATTATTAACGAGGCTATTATTGCAATGGCTAAAATAGTTGAGGAATGACCAGAAGGAAAAGAGTGGAAGGCTGACTCAGTTGTAAAAAAATTGAAATCAAAAACACCGTCTAGTTGAGTATGGTTTGGCCTGGGTCTTCCAACCATGTGTTTTATAACCTGAGTAATTACACCAACCAAAAATAAATAAGAAAATCCAAAAAAACTAATTTTTTTAAAATAAGAATATTTATTTAAAGTTATTAAATTTGTTTTTTTAGCGAAATAAGAAAATAAAAAAAACAGAATGAAAATTACAAAATACCATAATGAGTCTCCAAGATTGGTTAATCCAACAAAAAATTTTTTTAAATATACCGATCCATGACCATAATTTAAATTTGAAAAAACAGAATAGATACCTATGTCAATTTTATAAGTTAATAAAACGCTTATTAGTAAGATTGCAAATATAAACAGCTCTATTTGTATTTTTTTAATCACAAACAATCGTTAGGTAAGGATGATATTAAAATCAATCCCTAAAGTATAAATTTAGAGAGGTCTTGGCTTTTTATTAGATCTACTAGATTTTTTTCAACAAAGTCTTTATTTATAATAACTTTTGTTGGCCCAATATCTGAGGCATTAAAACTAACCTCTTCTAAAAGTTTTTCCATAATCGTGTGTAAGCGTCTAGCCCCAATATTTTCTACATTTTGGTTTATTTCTGTTGCTAAAGAGGCAATAGAATCTATCCCATCTTCTTCAAATTCTAAATCAACTTTTTCAGTTCCAAGAAGTCCGACATATTGTTTAATAAGACTGTTCTGTGTTTCTGTTAGAATAAGCTTAAAATCATCTTTTGATAAACTTTCAAGCTCAACACGTATCGGAAGTCTTCCCTGAAGCTCAGGCAACATATCAGATGGTTTTGATAGGTGAAATGCTCCAGAAGCAATGAACAAAATATAGTCAGTTTTTATTACACCGTGCTTTGTTGAAACAGCTGTTCCTTCAATAAGGGGTAATAAATCTCTTTGCACACCCTCCCTTGAAACATCAGCCCCACTTCTTTCACTTCTGGATGTTATTTTGTCAATCTCATCTATAAAAACTATTCCGTTTTGCTCAACCTCTTCTAACGCTCTTGAGTTTATTTTATCTTGATCCAATAATTTATCAATTTCTTCTTGTAAGAGATATGTGTGAGATTCACTAACGGTCATTTTTTTCATTTTTTTCTGTTTACCGAAATTTTTTCCAAACATATCACCAAGATTTATCATCCCCATTTGTGAACCGGGCATTCCTGGTATATCCATTGTTGGTAAATTCATTGATGAGTTTGCTGCAACAGGAATCTCAACCTCTTTCTCATTAAGCTCACCACTCCGAAGTTTTTGTCTAAAGCTTTCTCTTGTTGAGTCGCTTGAGGTTTTAGAAACTAATATATCTAAAATTTTCTCTTCTGCATTTTTTTCTGCTTTAGCCTTAACTTCCTTACCCATTTTCTCTTTTGTGCTGTTGATGCTAATTTCAACTAAATCCCTAATTATTTGTTCAACATCTCTTCCAACATACCCTACTTCTGTAAATTTAGTTGCCTCTACCTTTACAAAAGGGGCATCTGCTAATTTTGCAAGACGACGTGATATTTCTGTTTTACCACACCCTGTTGGGCCAACCATTAAAATATTTTTAGGAACTATTTCATCTCTTAAATCTTTGTCTAATTGTTTTCTTCTCCACCTATTTCTTAAGGCTACAGAAACTGCTCTTTTTGCATTTTTTTGTCCAATAATAAACTTGTCTAATTCCGAAACTGTTTCTCTTGGACTAAAATTTGACTCCATTATAACTCAATTGTTTCTGAAATAATATTATGGTTAGTATATATGCAAATGTCTGCAGCTATATTAAGCGATTCAACAGCCACGTCTTTAGCGTCCATATTAGTGTTTTTAAGCAGAGCTTTAGCAGCGCTGTTTGCAAATGGTCCACCAGAACCAATAGCTAAAATCCCATCATCTGATTCAATAACATCCCCTGTCCCAGACAATAACAAACTAACATCTTTATTTGCTACAATCATCATTGCCTCTAATCTTCTTAAGTACTTGTCTGATCGCCAATCTTTAGCTAATTCAACACAAGCTCTCATTAATTGATTTTTATATTGATCAAGCTTTGCTTCTAGTCTTTCAAACAAAGCAAATGCATCAGCTGTAGAACCTGCAAAACCAGAAATTACAGAGCCATCCTGACCTAATCTCCTAATTTTTTTTACATTTGATTTCATTACAGTATTGCCAAAACTCGCCTGACCATCCCCCGCAATTACAACCAGATTGTCTTTTCTAATTCCAATAATTGTTGTAGATTTTATCATTTTTATATTTCCTCAATTAAAAATGGATACTTAATTCGTTTAATCAAGTGATTTACCTAGAATATTTCATATATCACTGATATTAGGCGCTTTTATGAGAGTGGCAAAAGTAATTAGAAAGACTAAAGAAACAAATATTTTATGTGAAATCAATATTGATGGCACTGGCAAAAGTGACATTAAGACAGGAATAGGTTTTTTTGATCACATGCTTGAAATTTTTTCCCACCACAGTCTTATTGATTTAAAACTTAAAGCCGATGGAGATACACATGTTGATTTTCATCACACAGTTGAAGATACTGCATATGCTGTTGCAGACGCAATCAATAAATCTATTGGAGAGAAAAAAGGCATTAACAGGTATGGTTTTTTTTATATAACTATGGACGAGAGTTTGTCTCGTACAGTTATAGATTTTTCAGGCAGGCCAGAGTTAGTTTGGAAAGTAAATCTTGGTTTAAAGAAAATAGGTGAAATGGATACTGAG
>MDSV01018996.1_pt1 | contig 22456 bp, 20 predicted proteins | sample 810851 | NCBI WGS metagenome assembly MDSV01 (sample SAMN05326640, study PRJNA326480) | marine metagenome | isolation source: seawater | place: Atlantic Ocean: North East | collected 2012 | reverse complement strand
TAGTAGTTACTAAATCAACAGTACCTGTTGGAACTTCAGAAGTTGTAAATGAAATTATTAAAAAAGAAATAGATAAGAAAAAAGCTGACATCAATTTTGATGTTGTTTCAAATCCTGAATTTCTTAAAGAGGGAGATGCGGTAAACGATTTTAGAAAACCGGATAGGATAATCATAGGATCTAACAGTCAAAAAGCAATCGAACTCATGAGAACCCTTTACTCACCCTTCAATCGCCAGAAAGATAGATTAATTATAATGGATAATATTTCTGCTGAACTAACCAAATATGCTGCCAATGCCATGCTTGCAACCAAAATTTCTTTTATGAATGAGTTAGCACAGATTTCAGAAAGGTTAGGTGCTAATATCGAGAATGTAAGAAAAGGTATAGGTTCTGACTCCAGAATAGGTAATTCTTTTATTTATGCAGGAGCAGGCTATGGTGGATCATGTTTCCCTAAAGACATAAGAGCACTTACGCATATTGCTCTAAAGAAGAATTATGTTCCGGAACTTCTTCTATCAGTTGAAAAAGTCAATAATCAACAAAAGAAAAGTCTATTTAATAAAATAGTATTTCACTTTGATGGAAGTATTGAATCCAAGACAATTGGGATATGGGGTTTATCATTCAAACCAGGAACCGATGATATAAGAGAATCACCCAGTTTGGTCTTGATAGATGAATTAATCAATCACAAGGTTAAAATTAAAGTATATGATCCAGAGGCAATGTCTAATTTTACAGAGATTTATGATTTTCATGCTGATATAGAGTTTTGCGAGTCTCCAAATGAGGCGATAGCAAATTCAGATGCATTAGTATTGATGACCGAATGGAAAGAGTTTAGATCAATCAATCCGGAGATATTAAGAAAATCTATGCCAAAACCAGTAATATTCGACGGACGAAATATCTATGATTCGGATAAAATGGAACAAAATGGTATCGCGTACTATGGTATTGGCACAGGGAGATCATCTTTCTTTGATAGTTAGAGAAATATTTTGAACTCAATTAATAGTTATCTTCAGGAGGTATTCTTTCTTCTTGGCAAACAGAAAAGAAAACTCCCTTTACTTGTCTTGCTTTTTCTTTTTGGTTCATCATTGGATTTATTAGGAATTGGTCTGATGGCTCCCTTTATCTCTTTGGTCATCACTCCTGAAATTATGCAAGAAGAGAGTTTCCAGAGTTATTTAAAGTTTGTAAATATAAAGGGAGATACACAGTCTATTCTTTATCAGCTTAGTATATTGTTAATAGTATTATTCACATTAAAAGCATTTGTTTCTCTCTTAATCAATAGGTCTATTCTTTATTTTTGCTTTAGACAAGGTGTGAGAATTAGAGGTATCCTTACCAAAGGTTATCAGGAAATGCCTTATGATGAATATGTAAAGAGAAATAGTGCTGAATATATTTACAGAATATTTAATTTAGCTGGTCAATTTCCAGGAAATACTCTCTCACCTTTATTAAAGTTAGTAAGTGAAGGAATAGTTGTAATCTGCATTTTTATTTTTTTAGGCTTTCAGAGTTGGGAAGCACTTACCCTCTTGAGTCTTATCCTTCTTTTGACGGCTACAACATATGATGTAATTTTCAGGAAGAAGGTAACTAGTTTTGGCCTAGTAGCTAATGAAAGAAGTGAGAATATGTTACAGGGTATCAATGAAGCTGTTCTTGGTTTGAAAGAAATCAGAGTTCTGGAAAAAGAAGATTATTTTTTTAATAAAGTTGACAAAGCCTCAATGGAGGCTGCTGAAATGACAGTTAAATCTCAGTTCATAGCATCCATGCCACGTTATATGGTTGAGTTAATATTAGTCTTATTCATATTGCTCTTAGTATTAACTTTCTTAGCATTTAATATTGATATGCAAGGTATAGTCGTGACATTATCAATGTTTGGTGTCGCAGCAATACGACTGGCGCCCTCCACGAACTTTATAGTTTCTGGAATCACTTTAATACGTTTTGGCAGAAATGGCCTCAGAATCCTATACGAAGATATGATTTCATTTGAAAAAGGAATTCATGCAAAAATAGAACAGGTTGCCACTAAAAAAGAAGATTTTAAGTCCTTGGAGCTTCGAAATATTGATTTCTCTTATGATAGTTCGAAAAAAGCAATTAATAATGTAAATTTAAAAATTTATTCAGGCCAGTCCATAGGATTAATAGGTGAGTCAGGTTCTGGAAAAACAACTTTAGCAGATATAATCTTAGGTCTTTTATATCCTCAACAAGGAGAAGTTATTCTGAATGACTTTCCTCTTATTGAAAATATCTCTGAACTCAGGTCTCAAGTGGCCTACTTGCCTCAGGAGGTTTTTTTGATAGATGATACCTTAAAAAATAATGTAGCCTTAGGTGTTGAAGAAGATCTAATTGATTCGGGTGTTATTGAGAATGCAATTAAAAAAAGCAGCCTGTCAAAAACAGTCGCAGAATTGCCTGATGGATTAAACACAATTTTAGGTGAAAGAGGTGTTAGATTGTCTGGCGGTCAAAGACAAAGGGTTGCCCTCGCCAGAGCTTTCTATCATCAAAAAAATGTGTTGGTTATGGATGAATCAACCAGTGCACTTGATGATGCAACAGAAAATGAAATAGTAAAATCTATAGCTTCATTGAAAGGGCAAACAACTACTATTGTTATAGCTCATAGACTTTCTACATTAGCAAATTGTGATTTAATTATTAAAATGCAGAATGGTGAGATAATTGAGAGCGGAACGTATCAAGAAGTAATAGAAAAGGAAAAAGGATAATGTTTAATAATAAGACAATACTTATAACAGGTGGAACTGGTTCTTTTGGAAGGAAATATGTCGATATTTTATTAGAGAAATTTTCACCTAAAAAAATTATTATTTTTTCAAGAGATGAACTTAAACAGTTTCATATGCAAGAAACTCACAATTCAAATGTTATGAGATATTTTATTGGCGATGTAAGAGATTATGAGCGCCTAAACCAAGTTATGGACTCAGTCGACTTTGTTATCCATGCCGCAGCCCTTAAGCAAGTTCCAGCTGCCGAGTATAATCCCATGGAATGCATAAAAACTAATATTCATGGTGCAGAGAATGTAATAAAGGCTTGTATAAATAATAATGTTCAAAAAGTTATAGCCCTTTCTACAGATAAGGCAGCAAATCCTATAAATTTATATGGAGCAACAAAACTTGCTTCAGATAAACTATTTGTTGCTGCAAATAATATGGCAAGTGGAAAACAATCTAGATTTTCTGTAGTTAGATATGGCAACGTCGTGGGATCGAGAGGTTCAGTTGTTCCTTTCTTTAAAAAAATTTTAGAGGAGGGCTCAAAAAGACTACCCATAACTCATTTAGATATGACTAGATTCTGGATAACCCTAAGGCAGGGTGTTGATTTTGTTCTTGAGAATTTCGAAAGAATGCATGGTGGAGAGATATTTGTCCCTAAAATACCTTCAATCAGAATAACAGATCTTGCAAAAGCTCTTTCTCCGGATTCCACCCTAGAGATTGTTGGTATAAGACCGGGAGAAAAACTTCATGAAATAATGTGCCCATCTGATGACTCACACCTTACCATTGAATTTAAAAGCCATTATGTCATCAAACCAAGTATTAGATTCCTAGATGAGAATGATTTTCTTCTTGATAAAAAGAAAGAAAAGGGAACTTTAGTTCAGCAGGGATTCGAATATAATTCAGGAACAAATGATCACTTCCTTTCATTAGAAGAGATTTTAGAATACGACTCATGGTCACAAAAATGAATATTCCATATGGGCGTCAAAACATTACTGATGATGATGTTAAAGAAGTCGAAAGGGTTCTAAGAAGTGATTTTCTAACTCAGGGTCCAGAAGTACCGCAATTTGAATCAGACTTTAGTGAATATATTGGGTCTGAATATTGTGTAGCTGTTAATAGTGCAACTTCTGCACTCCACTTGAGTTGTATGGCATTGGGACTGAAAGAGGGAGATATATTGTGGACTAGTGCCATAACTTTTGTAGCATCAGCTAACTGTGCTTTGTACTGTGGATCTTCAGTTGACCTTGTAGACATAGATAAAGAGAGCTCTAATATTTCAATAGATGACTTAAAGAAAAAATTAAGTAAGTCAAAGAAAGAGAATACCCTTCCAAAAATAGTTATACCTGTCCATCTCGCAGGTTTGTCTTGTGAAATGGATGAGATAAAGAATCTTTCCCTAGACTATGGATTTAAGGTAATTGAAGATGCAAGTCATGCTGCAGGCGGTTCTTATAAATCCAAAAAAATAGGATCCTGCGAGTATAGTGATATGTCCGTCTTTAGTTTTCATCCTGTAAAGAATTTTACAACAGGAGAGGGTGGGATCATCTCAACTAATGATAAAGATTTATATCTAAAATTAAAATCACTCAGAGAGCATGGAATAAACAAAGACTCTAGCTCTATGATTTATCCTTCAGATGGCCCTTGGTACTACGAGCAAGTAGATTTAGGTTTCAATTATAGAATGACAGATATAAGTGCAGCCTTAGGGAGAAGTCAGTTAAAGAGGCTTGAAAAGAATACTTTAAGAAGAAATGAGATAGCTCATTTTTATAGTAAAGAGCTAAAAGACTTACCTCTTTTTTTACCAGTCGACTATTCAACTAGAAACTCTGGTCGACATCTTTATGTTATAAAACTTGATCTAAACAAAATAAAAAAAACCCATAAACAGGTTTTTTTGGACTTGAAGAAGAAAGGGATTGGAGTCAATCTTCATTATATACCTATTTATAGACACCCTTACTACCACAAATTTGAATTTGATATAGACTTATATCCTAATTCAGAGGCCTACTATTCTTCTGCCATAAGCATTCCTATGTTTCCCGAATTAGAAAATGATCAACTATCATATGTTGTTGATAGCCTAAAAGAAGTTCTGGCATAATTTGAAACAAACTAACTATGTCTAATCTGGCCCTTGGTACTGCTCAATTTGATATGCCTTATGGTGTATCCAGAAATAAGGAAAAAATAACTTTTAAAGAGATAGAAGAGATACTTGAATATTCATATAAGAATGGAGTAAATACATTGGATACAGCTATTCATTATGGAAATAGCGAAGAAATCCTCGGAAAAATTGGAGTATCTGATTGGAATATAATCACAAAAATTCATTCAATAGGCTTAAATACGAAAGATCCTTACGGATGGGTAATAAGTGAAGTAGAAAATTCGTTAAAGAAATTAAAGATAAGCCAATTAAGTGGCATTTTAATTCATGAATCAAGTTTATTGAGCGGTAAATATGCTGGTGCTATATGGAAAGCATTGGAGCATATAAAAGCGCAAGAGTTATCTAAAAATATAGGCATTTCAATTTATGATCCTAAGGAGATTTCAGGAATGAATCATAATTTTGATTTCGATATAATTCAGGCTCCCTACAACATTTTAGATAAACGAATAGAATCCTCAGGGCTGCTAAAAAAAACTCAAAAAGAGAATAGGGAGTTGCATGTACGATCAATATTTTTGCAAGGATTATTGCTAATGGATGCTTCTTTAAGACCAAGCCAATTTAATAAATGGAATACTATTTGGTCAAATTTGGAACAATGGTTAACTCAAAATAATATATCGGCGCTAGAAGCTTGTATAAATTTTTCTTGTTTGGATAGTAGGATAAAAAAAGTCATTGTAGGTGTGGATTCAGTGTCACAAATAAAGAAGATAATATCTATTGAAGCTTTGCAAAAAAAGTTGATGAAATTTCCTAGTTTCGAATCAATAGATGATGCTTTAATCAATCCTTCAAACTGGAAACAATGATGAAAATTGTTGCTGTGATTCAAGCAAGAATGGGATCTTCTAGGTTACCAGGAAAAATAATGAAACCCATAGGTGATACTTCGCTTATTGAGATACTTATAGAAAGATTAAGTCTTTCCAAATTAATTGATGAAATTGTTATCGCTAGTTCAGAGACCGATGAAGATATCATTTTCACTAACTACCTTTCTGATAAAGGCTACAATTGCATAAATGGTAGCGAAGATAATGTGCTGAGTCGTTACGTTAAAGCTGCGAAGGAGTTCAATGCCGATGTTATAGTCAGAATAACTGGAGATTGTCCATTAATAGACCATAAAATCGTTGATGAAGCGATAAAAATTCTTTTGAAAGATGATTTAGAGTATTGTACGAACACTTTACCTTCTACTTTCCCAGATGGACTAGATGTTGAGGTTTTTACTAAAAACCTTCTTTTTGAGGCTGAAACTATTTCTGAAACAGATTCAGAGTTAGAACATGTTACAGCCGCTATGAGAACTAAAAAAGATCTAAATTTTTTTAATATAGAATATAAAGATGACTTATCTTCATTGAGATGGACGGTTGATGAATTAAGTGACTACAAGTTAGTAAAAAAAATCTTCCATTTCTTTTCACCAAGAATAGATTTTTCATGGCTTGAGGTATTAAATCTATATAATTCAAACCCCGATTTATTTTCGATCAATGATAAGATTACTAGGAATGAAGGTATTAACATGAGCAAAGGTCAAAAACTCTGGAGAAGAGCAAAAGGAGTTATTCCTGGAGGAAATATGTTGCTTTCAAAACGAGCCGAAATGTTCCTTCCTGATAATTGGCCAGCTTATTTCTCAAGATCTAAGGGATGTAAAGTTTGGGATTTAGATGATAAAGAGTTCATAGATATGTCCATTATGGGAATAGGAACTAATACATTAGGTTATGGCAATGAAGAAGTTGATGAGGCAGTAAATAAAGTCATTTTAAAAGGCAATATGTCAACTTTAAACTGTCCTGAGGAAGTCTACTTAGCTGAAGAGTTAGTTAAGATAAACCCTTGGTCGGATATGGTGAAATTTGCTCGCTCGGGCGGTGAGGCAAATGCAATTGCAATAAGAATAGCAAGAGCCGCAAGTGGAAAAGACAACGTAGCCATGTGCGGCTATCACGGTTGGCACGATTGGTACCTTTCTGCAAATCTTAGTTCAGACGATAAATTGAAAGATCATCTCTTGCCTGGTTTAAGTACAAATGGCGTACCTGATGCACTTACAAATACGGTTTTTCCCTTTCAATATAATGATTTTGAAGAACTAGAAAACCTTGTTAAAAATCATAATATCGGGACTATAAAAATGGAGGTAACAAGGAATGAAGAGCCCAAAGATAACTTTTTAAGTAAAGTTAGAAAGCTTGCCGATGAGAAAAATATAGTACTCATATTTGATGAATGTACATCAGGTTTTAGAGAAACCTTTGGTGGTATGCATAAGAAATATTCAGTCGAACCTGACATTGCTATGTTTGGTAAAGCGCTGGGTAATGGCTATGCTATTACAGCTGTTGTGGGCAAGGAAGTAATCATGGATGCTGCACAATCAACATTTATAAGCAGTACTTTCTGGACGGAAAGAGTTGGCCCTAGTGCGGCACTTAAAACTCTTGAAGTTATGGAAAAATCTGAGTCATGGAAACAAATAAGCAAAACGGGTATAAAAGTATCTCAAGGTTGGACTAAGTTAGCTAAAGATTACGAATTAGATATTAAAGTTTTTGGAATCTCTGCCATACCAATGTTTTATTTCGAAAATGATAAAAAACTAGAATATAAAACTTATCTCACGCAAGAAATGTTAAAAAAAGGATATTTGGCTAATACAAGTTTTTATTCCTCAACAGCACATACAGACGATGTTATTGAGGAATATTTTCATGAATTGGCAATAGTTTTTAAAAAAATAAAGGAATGTGAATCTGGCAGAAATATTTTAGATTTACTAGATGGACCAGTATGCCATGATGGCTTTGCAAGATTAAACTAATGAATGAGACCGTACTTGTTGTAATAGCTCATAGTGATGATGAGACAATTGGTGCTGGAGGTTCTCTGGCACGTCACCTCAGCCAAGGAGATAAGGTTTGTGTAGTTTCTATGACAGACGGTGTTGGCTCACGATTTGAGCTTGAAGAAGAAGCTAATTTAAGAAAAGAATCAGCTGAACAAGCTTCAAATAAGATAGGTTTTACTTGGCTTGATTGTGGTTCCTTTCCTGATAACGCAATGGATACAGTGCCTCTTATCGAAGTAGTAAGATTTATTGAAAAAATTAAAAAAGATTTATATCCAGATATTATTTACACTCATTCTGCAGCTGATCTGAACATTGATCATCAAATAGTAAATAGGGCTGTTCTTACAGCATTTAGACCTAACTATGATCAAAAATTTAGTGAGATAAGAGCTATGGAGATACCTTCATCAACTGACTATAGTCATGAGAAAACAACATCAACATTTACTCCTAACCTTTTCATAGATATTGAAAAAACGTGGGAAAAAAAACTAGAAGGTCTTCAGTGCTATGATAAAGAAATCAGACAAGCTCCTGACTCAAGATCTTACGAAGGGATTGAAAATTTAGCTAAACTTAGAGGAAATCAAGTTGGCTTATGTTATGCCGAGGCTTTTGAAATCTTGAAGAAAATAGAAAGATGAATATACTTCTTGCCTGTTCTCAGAACTGGTTCGAGCCAAAATTTGATGAGAATAATTTTTTAAATATTCAAACCATTTCAAAAAAAAATGAACTTAACAGAGATTTCCTTAAAGCCTTCAATCCCAAGTATATTTTTTTCCCTCATTGGAATTGGATTGTACCTCCTGAAATATACCTCAACTATGAATGTATAGTCTTTCATACTGCACCATTGCCTTGCGGAAGAGGTGGAAGCCCAATCCAAAATTTAATTAGATTAGACTATAAAACCTCTCCTGTTTGTGCCTTAAGAATGAACGAAATAATAGATGGCGGTGACATTTACCTTTCTAGAGAAGTTTCATTGAAGGGTAATATTAATGAAATATTTTCGCGAATTGAGCCCGTCATAAAGGAGTTTATAGTTAAGATTTGCTCTGAAAATATTGTCCCAAAAAAGCAAAAAGGTGAGGTAACCAATTTCAAAAGATTATTGCCAGAGGACAATGAACTAAATAAGCATTACTCTCTTAAAAGATTATATGATGAAATACGAATGGTTGATGGCTTAGATTACCCTAGAGCTCATATTTATTTTGGGGATAATAAAATTGAGTTTTTTAATGCAAAGCTGAAGAATGGAGAACTGCTTGCAGAAATAAGAATTTCTAAAAAAGAATAACTAAAAATTCATCATTATTATGAAATTTGAAGAAATCAATGGAAGTAAAGAGCACATAGATATTCTTTATAGTTTGCTGAACAAAAGAGTACATAATATAAGTCATGTCTCTTTTCCTTCTTTTGCAGACCATACTCAATTTGTTAAAAATCATCCTTATAGATATTGGTTCCTGGTTCAAGAAGAAGAAGATTATATTGGAACGATTTATATTAAAGATGATAATTCATTAGGTATTAACTTATCATCTAAGCCAGATTTAATAAAAGATTCAATACTTTACTTAGTAAAAAATTTTAAACCTTTACCCCCGGTTAAATCTATTAGATCCGAAAAATTTCATATTAATATTTCTCCAGAAAATATTGATTTTCATCATATTTTAAATGAGTTAGGAGCCGAGCTAATTGAATATACTTTCACATTAGATATTTCTTAAAATCTTTAAGCTTGGCAAATTGATAATTGCAATTTTTTTTAATATAACTACTGTTTTGATCAAAATAGTGGCTTAAATCTCCATCTCAAACTATCATTAGAACAGTCTCGAAATAGAAATTATCAGCTTTTTCGTACCATGATTAAAAAACGTATTAAATTACTTTGGATAGTGCTGTGAAAATAGCAATTTTATCTGACATACATTCAAATATATTTGCTTTGGATAATGTTCTCTTTGATTTAAGGTCAAAAGGAATAGAAAAGATCTTAGTGGCTGGTGATTTGATTGGCTATTATTATTGGCCTAATCAAGTTATTTCCAAGTTAATGGAAGATCCAAACATTATTTGTATATCTGGTAATCATGAAGATATTTTAAAGAAGACTTTAGATAATGATGAAGATGCAAAAATATACAAAAAGAAGTACGGAAGTGGTTTTGAAATATGCAAAAGAGAATTGTCAATTTCTCAGCTAAATTGGTTATTATCACTTCCAAAGACTTTAACACTAACTTTTGAGGAAGTTTCTTTTTTTCTAAGTCACGGGAGTTTAACCACTTCCGATGATTATATTTATCCTGATTCTAAGGGTACTCTTTTGGATGATAATTATTCGGAGGAAACCTTTACGATTTTTGGTAATACACATTATCCCTTTATTAGAATGCATAAGAACAAATATTTGATTAATCCTGGTTCAGTAGGGCAGCCACGAGATGTTAGCAGTTTATCTAGCTATGTTGTGATAAATACCGAAAACATGTCCATTCAATTTAATAGGGTGGCATTTGAATCTTCCCTTATTGCGGATAGGATTAAGCAGATAGATCCAGATAATCCATATTTAATTGAAGTACTGTCTCGATGAATATATTAATAGGTGGTATCGGCGGCGATATAGGTCTTGGGGCCGCTAGGATACTCAATGACTATCAATGGAAGGGTTCTATTAATGGTGCTGATATCTCTAACAACCATCCCGGGCATCATTTCTGCCAGAATTGCTATATTCTGCCCTATGCGGAAAATAATGGTTTTTTAAAAGCACTTGAAAAATGTATTAAATTAAATGATATTGCCTTTTACATCCCAACCTCAGAAACTGAAATAAGATTCCTTTCATCTCAATCTATTAAAAAAGTTGGTGATGCTGAGGTTTTATTATCAAATGATCTGCTTCTTCAAAATTCATTAGATAAATTCTCATGTCTTAATTTCTTGAATTCTAAAGGAATTAAGGTGCCAAGTAATGGATTAATAGGTATAAACGAACCAGAAGAATTTCCTGTGATTATAAAACCTAGAAATGGATCAGGAAGTAGAGATATAAAAATATTTGATACTAAAGAAAAATTTGCTTCACATGTCACAGACTCAGATCAGGAAATGGTTTGGCAGAAATATCTTTTACCTGAAGATGAATTTACCTGTCCAGTTTTCAGATCTCCCAAAACCGGAGTAAGGTCTTTGATAATAAAGCGCACCTTATTATATGGCTTTACTTATAGTGGCGAGGTAATAGAAGATCAAAGTATATCTAAATACCTAAAAGATATAGCAGAAACTTTTGATTTAAACGGAATTATGAATATTCAACTAAGAGTTACAAACGAAGGGCCTTTATTATTTGAAATTAATCCTCGATTATCTAGTACTCTAGTCTTTAGACATTTGATGGGTTTTAGAGATTTGATCTGGTGGTTAAATGAAATGTCCTCTACTGAAATACCAGATTATTTACCTCCCAAAGCAGGAACCAAGTTTTACAGAGGACTTAGGGAATATTTCGATTAGAATACACTTCATATGGCCAATAAAAAATTTGTAATAGATAACGTAGAAATTTCAACAGATCATCCTCCCTATGTGATCGCCGAGGTCTCTGCAAATCACAATGGTTCCATAGAAAATGCTTTTAAGCTCATACAAACAGCAAAAGATGCCGGAGCCCAAGCTGTAAAGCTACAGACATATAAGCCTGATACTATGACAGTAAATGTTGATTCACCAGATTTTACAGTTAAAGGAGGATTATGGGATGGAAGAAATCTTTATGAATTATATGAAGAAGCTCATCTTCCTTGGGATTGGCATAAGCCTTTATTCAGTTTTGCAAAAAAAATAGGTATTACAATTTTCAGTACGCCCTTTGATAAAACTGCGGTAGATCTTTTAGAAGATCTAAATGTGCCAGCCTATAAGATAGCATCTTTTGAACTAACAGATCACAACTTAATTTCTTATGTGGCCCAAACAAAGAAACCTATGATTATGTCTACTGGTTTAGCGAATTCTATTGAAATTGACGAAGCAATAAACGTAGCAAGAGAAGGAGGTTGTTCGCAGTTAGCAATATTACACTGTGTGAGTGGTTATCCGGCTCCACACAAAGATTATAATTTAAAAACTATCACAGATATGTCAAATAAGTTCAATTGCACAGTCGGACTTTCAGATCACACGACAGATAATATTTCTGCAATTACTAGTATTGGTATGGGAGCTTGTATTATAGAGAAGCACTTTACCTTAGATAGGAACGGAGGAGGCCCTGATGATTCATTTTCGTTAGAACCTAAAGATCTTAGAGATTTATGCATTTCGTCAAAAGTAGCTTGGGAAGCCTTAGGAAAGGTAAATTACAAAAAAAAATTAAGCGAAGAATCAAATGCAAAGTACAGAAGATCAATATTTGTCATAAAAGGCTTAAAAAAAGGGGATAAATTTACTGAAGAAAATATTAAAACTCTTAGACCGGGAACCGGTCTTGAACCTAAATATTATAAGAAAATAATTGGTTCAACTGCAAAGAGAGATTTGTCTTATGGAGATTCCCTCAATAAAAAAGACATACTAGAGGATATTTTCTAGACATATCTCTAAAGGTTATATTTAAAATATAGCGAATTTAAAAATATGATTATCAAGATAATATCGGATCTGGAACCCACGCATTTAAAGAATGAGAATATATCTTTAAAAATATATGGAGATCTTGTTGGATATATTAAAGACGAAATCTATTTCAACACTCAGGAAACTCTTAAAATTCTATCTTCTTTGAATGAACCAAATGAAATAGAAGAAATTCTCTACGGAACAATTGGCAGTTTCTTTTTGTTAATTGAAACTTTAGAAGACTCTAGATGTTATTCTTCGCTGGTACACAATGGTATTTATTATTATCTTGATTTAAACAGTAGTACATTTTATATCTCTGAAGATGAATCTGATTTAGTACATCGAGATGATTTAGTTCGAGATAATGTTATAAGAAGAATTGGCAAGGTAAATCCAGGACTTCACAGGTTTCCATTGAGCTCTTTATTTGAAAAAATTGAAAGGTGTCCGGCAGGTGCGTACGTTCAAATATCAAAAACATCCATCGTTAAAAATTACCTTAACAAAATCTTTTTAAATAATTCTATTTCCAAAGGTAATAAACTTTCTTCAGATCTTCTGGAAAAGAGATTGGGATTAATATTGAATGCTTATCGCGATTTTTACGGAAAATTTTCTCTTTTTATGTCCGGCGGAATCGACTCCTCAGTTTTGATGGCAGTTTTAAAAAAAAATAACATCGATACTAAAAGCTACTACATACCATATTCAGGTCTGGGTAGTAACAATCATAAAATTGCAGAATACATAAGCTTAGAATTAGGGGAGAAACTGAACATAGTTGAAGAGGATAATTCTTCTTTGAATCAAACAACGGAACATATTTTAAGAAGAAGCATATCAGGGCCCGGTTCTTTACTGGGCCTAATGTATTCAAAATATTATCGAAAAGAAAATTTAGAAGATCGAATTGTAGTAACAGGTCAAAACTTAGATTCAATGTACCATATTGATACATTTGCACCTAATACAGAGTATATGGGTGTTTATAGAACTTTGGTGACGCTAAAATCTTCATTATTGAGGTTAAGATACACATCAATTCATACATATTTTATGAATCTTAAGTCCTTTTTACATGGTAATTCAGACATAAGATATTCAGTATTCGAAGATACAATAAATAGTGATTTCGAACATGTGAAGAAAAATGAAGAAAAGACTTTAGATGCTAATTACGAGTGTACCAAAGAGAATGAAACATTGAAGTTGTTAAAGTTTTTAAAGATAGATAGAAATAATTTTTTAACCCATAGAAGTCAAAATGAGCTGCATAAGAAAATAAAATTTTTTCGTTTTGTACAGAACACTTTCTCTAATTATTACTCTTTACGAAAAGCCGAAAATATTAAAAGGATCAATCCTTACAGTGAGGCACCAATTTTATTGGCCTTAATAAATTACAAGTTGCCATTAAGTTCATTATTTCTAATAAAGAGTCATAGCCATTCTCTTTTTAAGAAAATTCACAAAATCCATCACAATAGGCTTATCAGGAAGGCTCTCAAATATAAATTTAATGAAGATTTATTTAGAGTATTTAAATATTTCTTTAACAGACTCTATAAGAGGGATGAACAAAAAGAAAAGGATTTCAGTCTTTATGTAAATGAGATTTTCGAGATTTTAACTCCCTCAATTTCAATGAATAAAATAAAACTTTCTAAGAATGATGAAAAGTATGTGGACGAGATTCTTAGTCATATCGGTAAATCACATATAGGAGAGAAATTGGGTGATGAAATCATAAGAGTCTTAGGCACTCTTGTATTTTTAACCCACTGCTATAAAAGTAAATAATATAGTTAGCGCATTTATGAAAAAAATAGCCAGTAAGAGAATAATTCTTCGCGAGCACCTTGAAAAAGATTTTCTTGGTAACTATCAAAATTGGTTACTAGATTCTGAAGTAATGGAGCATACAGACACTTCAATAAATAAAACTACACCACTGGAACTTAGAGCTTATGTGGATAATGAGTTAGACATTGGTAATATTTTTCTAGCAGTTGAAGATAAAGATACGAGTCAACATATTGGCAATTTGAAAATTTATAACTTAACTATGGAGGATGGACTTAAAATAGCTGAATATTCACGATTCATAGGAGAGAAAAGTTTTTGGGGCCAAGGTTATGGTAAGGAGTTGGGTCTATTGGCTTTAGATTACTGTTTTAATAATCTTAACATTGATATTGTTAAGGCTGGATGCAGGTTCGATAATAAGAAAGCAATTATCAGTAACTTAAAGATAGGTTTTAATATTATTGGCGTAAAGGAGTATGAGGCTGCCAATAAGTCAGATAAAGCTTATTCTCTTATTTTCTCTTTGAATAAAGATACTTACAAACAAAATCTCACTTAATATCCGTTTTCTTGAATATATATTGCCCCATTCTATTGTTCTTTTAATTGAGTATAATGTCTAACCTTGCAATCCTTCATTTTTAAATGCCTAAGTACTTAGACGACACACAAGTTAAATCGCTTAAAGATAACGGTTTTCTCTTAGTTAAAGGAGTCTTTTCTGGAGCTGAAGTCATTAAACTCCAAGATTATTGTTCTAAGAGATGTACATTAGTTTCTTTTAATCAGTCCATACCAGGTGATGTATTAGAAATTCCAGAACTAAGACCTATCCTATTTAAAAAAGAAATAATTGATCTAGTTGGAGACATTTTATCTGATGTACCTGTATATTTTAGAGATAGTCAAATTCACTGCAAGCCAAATGAACGAATCTTTCATTCAGATGCTAGAGCGGACAAAAATAATCCAAGAAAATCTAATTATCCTATATATAGGCTTGGTGTTTTTATGCAAGATCATAAAAAGTTTAGTGGTGGAATAAAGTTTAGGACTAATAGTCATAAAAGGTTGATTTTAAATAAACTTAATTTTAAAAATCTTTTGACTGGCAAGGGATTTCACAACGATCCAATTGTTTATTTCAATACAGGCAAAATTGTCAATGCCAAGGCAGAACTCGGAGATATCGTAATATGGAGCCTTAGAACCGAACATAGCGGAGGTGCGGTCATCCCTAGGTTCTTTGAGAATAAAGCCTTCATTCCTAAAATCGATAGCTACTTCCCTAAATTCTTAAAATTAAAAGAGCATTCTGAAAGAATGTCAATTTTTTATGCTTTTGGAAAAGACTCTCATGAACTTAATGAATATGTAAACTTTAAAAAAAATAATATAAATGATTTAGAGCACAGGGAGAGCCTCTCCACAGACATCGATCAACTTAAAGAGTACTCTAAACAATCGGGTTTTAAATTTTTGAGTTAGGAATATATGATTAATACTCTTTTAAAATTTACAAGAGTTAGAGTTATTATTAGCTTTTTGAGAGCACTTTGGTTCATCAGAGTAAGAAAGAAATTATCTACTTTTCAAAATCATAATGATTCAGAGGTTCATGAACACACTGTTTTCTCAAATTTAAGAAGAGTTGTAGCAAATAAAGAAAAACCTCTAACCGGTGGGAGATATCTTTTTGGAATAGATAGACATCATGAAGGTACAAAAATAAGATCTTTAATGGATCCTATAACTAGTATAGATTCAATATCGGACAATCTTCAGAAAATTAAAGTACTTATAATTGGACCCAAATTAGAGGCTGAAATATTATCAGTTATGTCTTATGGCATACCTCTTAAGAATATAACTGCTGTTGACTTGATATCTTACTCTCCTTGGGTTGATCAGGCGGACATGCACAACCTGCCTTATTCAAATGATGAGTTTGATTTGATACTTTGTGGATGGGTTATAGCCTACAGTAATGACAAATTAAAAGCCGCTAATGAGATGAAAAGAGTAGGAAAAAATGGTGTCATCATAGCTTTATCCGCTACCTATTCTCCTCTTTCAAATGAGGAGATAATAAACAGAAGGGGCTATTTAGTCGGAAGTGAGGAGAGAATAGACGAAACTGATTTTTTATTAAACTTATTTCAAAATAATATAAATAAAGTCTATTTCAAGCATGATATCGATGAACATCGAAAAGATCAAAATGGAAAAATCTTAACCATTTTTTCTCTTAAATCTTAATTATGAGTTCAAAGAAATTTATACTTATGCCTATAGAGATAAAAGTAAGGGATTTTTTATCTCGATTGAAACTCTCAATGGAGCTTTGTTTTGAAGGATATGATGTAATTATTGGTTCCCAAGATGCTTTGGTTTCAAACTTAAACAACCTGCCAAAGGGTATTTATTTTGAAAAGGCAATATCAAAAGAGAAAATTAAATTTTTTGAGATACTTAAATCAAAAGGACACTTATTAGTATCTTTAGATGAAGAGGGATTATGCAGTTTATTCAACTACGAAAGATATATCACTCAGAGAGTTTGCGATGAGACTTTACATTTAGCAGACAAAGTATTTACTTGGGGAAATTCTGAATCTGATTTAATAAAGGATAGATACCCAGATTTCAGGGAAAAGATTAAAGTAACTGGAAATCCTCGAATAGATATGTTGCTTTCACCCCAAAAGTCCTACCATCAAACTTTAGCAGATGATTATAAAGAAAGATACGGCCCTTATTTCCTATTTCCATCGAGCTTTACCGTAAATCATGCAATGGGTAATGAAAATGTTGACAAGTTTTTAATCAAAATGGGACGAGTTGAAAAAGAAGAAGATTTGCTTGCTTATCACAAAAAGAATGAATACTTCAAAAAAACATTTTTTGAATATTCAGAATTAGTTGAGAAAGTTGCATTCAAATTTAAGAATGTCAATGTCATTATTAGACCCCATCCTGCAGAGGATGCAACTCATTGGAATAATCTGTCAAAAAAATACAAAAATTTAGTTGTTCAAGGCAAAGGGGATATTGCCAGCTGGATTATTGGCTCTGAGGCGGTAGTACACAGCTCTTGTACAACGGGTATGGAAGCTTTTATTCTTGATACTCCAGTACTAAGTTTTTTACCTTATACCGATCATGAATATTCTACTCAAATATCAAATTATGTCAGTAAAGTGAGCAGCAACAGCAACGGAATCTTAGATTCGCTTAATCAAGTGCTACAAAAAAAAGAGTTTGCAAACTACTCAAGAATCGATAATAAAAAATTCCTTCAAAATCACATAGCTAATTTGGAGGGTCCCAATTCGTGGGAATTAATAATTGCAGAGTTAGAATCCCTTGATACACCTCATAGTGAGCTTGAAAACTTCCATCTTTCATTTTTTAAATCTTTTAAAAAGAATTTAATTCGCTTACGCCAGAAGATTTTTGATCCTAAAAGCCTTGTCTATGAACTTCAAAAATTTGATGATATCTCAATTCATGAAATTTCGAATAATATATCCAAACTTCAAAGGATTTCTGTTCAAAAGAAGCCAATAAATGTTAATTCAATTGCTGAAAATCTTTTTCATTTATATGTCTAGACCTTCAATTAATGATTTAAAAGAGAATTATTTTCTCTCAATTTAAGAATTAGCTAAAAGAGAATGAATAACCAAAATCTAAAGTTTTTTATAAAGCATTGCTTAGAGTTATTAAGTCCAGCACTTCTTCGCTTTATAAAAATGAGACGTTTCAAGAAAATTTTACCACCTGAATTTGTACGCCATCTTGCAGATCTAGATTCTGATTCACTAGTAATAGATATTGGTGCTAATGTAGGTTTGGTCAGTGAAATATTGGCAAGGACTGGAGCAACAGTTATTGCCTTCGAACCAAATGAAGATGCACTGGTAAAACTTAACGAAATAGGAAAGAGATTCCCGAAATTAGACATTAAACCGGTCGCTGCGGGCATAAAAAATGATCAAGTAAAGCTTTTTTTACATAAAGACTCGCAAGTTACCAATGCAGACTTAACTCAGTCAAGTAGCTTAAAGGAGTCAAAACCTAATGTCTCAGCTGATTTAGTTCAAAGAATAAACGAAATTGATTTTGCAGAATTTTTGAAAGCAATAGACAAGGAAATTGATTTAATAAAAGTTGATATTGAAGGTTATGAAGTTGAGCTAGTTAATCACCTACTTGATGAAAATGTACTTCAAAATGTTGGGAAGGTTTACATCGAAACTCATGAACGTAAATTTACGGAACTTCAGGAGTCCACAAGACTTATGAAACTCCGTGTTGATAATGAAGGGTTGTCAAATAAATTCTTTTTCGATTGGCACTAGATTAAGTACTAGAAATTATTTGATTTAAGACTTTATAAAATAAGATTTTTATACCGAAAACTTAAGATATGATTAGAAACATTCTTGTTACAGGAGGGACTGGTTTTTTTGGGAGACATCTAATTAATCACTTGGCATCCTTATCAAATAATATAACTCTTTTAACCAGAAGAGATACTTCTCTTCCAGATGATATTGATTCTTCGATAAATTTAATTTGTGTCGATGATGAAATTAATTTATCTCATTTAAAAAATACAGATTGTGTAATCCATCTTGCAACCTGTTATGGAAGAAATGGTGAAACAAAAGAGCAGATTTACGAAACAAATTTTAAATTTGGTATAAAGTTACTTGAAATGGCAAAAAAGATTCAGTCAAAGTACTTCATTAATTTTGACACCAGCTTGCCAGATCAAATAAATCATTACTCCTCTTCCAAAGCAGCCTTTAGATCGACTTGTAAAAAATATGCAGGAGATTCATTAAAAATTGTCAATTTGAAAATAGAGTCAATTTATGGGCCCAATAAATCTGGTAAAGATTTTTCCAACTTATTAATTCAAACCTGTATGAACAATGAAAAATCTATAAATCTTTCTGGATGTGATCAAATTAGGGATTTTATCTTCTATAAAGACTTAATTCACTGCATAGAATTGATTTTAGATAATTTAGAGAATTTTCCCAACTATAAGATTCTTCAGGTAGGTTCTGGAAAAGGTGTTACATTGAAAAGATTTGCAGAGCTTGTTAAAGCATTGACTAAATCCAGAACGGAGCTGCTATATGGAAAAATACCTTACAAGAATAATGAAGTAATGAAATCGATAGCAAGCATAAAAACCCTGGAGAAAATAGGCTGGGTCCCAAAGACTAATCTGGAAAATGGTCTTAAAGAAATTATATTTGGTGAATCTAATGGAAGAATTAGTTAATTATTTACTAGTTTTTGCAAATGAGAATATTCTACTAATTAGTTTGATATTCGTAATATTTAGTAATCTTGTGATCCCGGGTTCAATAATTATTATTTTATATACATCTACCTTAGGTTTTTTTACTGGAATTATTGCTTCATATTTAGTTTTACTGACAGCAGTTTGTATTCCTTACTCATTAGTACGGTTTTCTAATTTTGAATATCAGAGATATCTAAATGAAGAGACCAACTTTATAAGAAACAAAATAGTAAACGAAAATCCTTATAAATCTATCTTATTCATTCGCTTTACGTTTATACCTTTTGTAGTGCAAAATATATTATGTTCTTTAGTGAAGATTTCTTTTCCTAGATTTATCCTTTTGAATTTAATTGGTCTAACACCGAGTATTTTATTATTAGCTTTCTTTACCGAGTCTATTTTGAACCTACGATTCAGTCTTTTAATGATCTCTATTGTCTTGTTTATAGTATTAGGCTATTTCTTTCATAGGACTTATAAAAATTACATAAGGTAAAGAAGCTAATGTTGCAAAATTCCAAGCTCTTAGTTTTGATCTTCTTAATAAGCTTTTTAATTAAATTCGCTGGGTTAGCTTATACGGATGGATTTGAAAGAGAACCGATAGAAGATGCTTTGGATTATCACAATCATGCGATGGCTATCTATTATGGACAAGGTTTTGGAAATAATGGTGCAAAACCCGATGAACAGTTAGTTGAAACTTCATCGCGACCTCCAGCTTTGCCTTATGCGCTTGCGTCAGTGTATGACATATCTAAGCCAGAACCTTGGGTAGGACGAGTTTTTATAATTCTGGTTGGAAGCTTAACAACAACGATAGTTTTTATATTGTCTTTAGAAATCTTCAAGAGCAGAAAATTATCAATTTTAGCATCAACATTGTTTTTGCTTTATCCTCCAGCTAATTATTTTTCTCTATTTTTACTTACTGAAACACTAGCGTCTTTCTTTTGTATAGTTTCGACTTATTTTTTCTTTGTTGCTATGAAAGAAAATAAATTGTCATCATTTTTACTCTTTGGCATTTCTTGTGGTTTTTTGGTCTTAACGCGATCTCAATTTTTGCTCTTAATGCCGTTCCTTTTGATTTCATCTCTTTTACTAAACTATTTCTTAGATATAAAAAATAAAATAAGTTTAAAGAATAGTTGTTTGTCAGTCTTAGCTTTTATATTGATTTTAACACCTTGGACTTTAAGAAATTATGAAGTTCATGACTCTTTCATGCCAACGACGAGTCGCTTAGGTTATATGATATATCTATCAAATCACGATTTAGATGATCCAGAAATTCAAAAGGGTGGATATTCTAGAAGCGCTTTTTTAAATAGTGAATATGTGAATTCATATCGAGAATCAGAAAAAAGTGGTATTTACATTAAAGAGGTTTCGCAAGAAATCCGAGAAAACCCTCTCCAGATTATAAGACCTTTGATTATGAGATCTATTAATCACTTAAGTTATAGGCCTAATCCATACAAGCAATATTATGGTACTTCTGATTTGATCATGTTTTTAGTATGGATCCCAATACTAATTATGTTCTTATTCTCATTGAGGCAATCTAGTTACGAAAGGAATTGGATACTTTATGCTGTTATATTCTATAATTTTGCTGTATGCCTCCCCTTCTGGGGGACATCCAGGTTAAGGTTTCCAGTTGATTCGCTTTTTATTATATGTGCGTGTCTTGCTTTCTTATCCATCAAATTCAAGACAATAAAGAAAGATGTATAAAGGACTGTCAACTTTAAGATTCTTTGATGAAGTAATATTGAAAGAAAATCTTAAACTAAGTACGCTTTACTTAATATATTCATTTTGAATAAAGACAAACCCCAAGACTCTTTACTCTTTATTTTGGAAGATGGAAGATTGGCCGGTCCACAAATCTATTTATTTAGACTTATAAAAAAATTACAACTAGATAGTAGAATTATATTTCCTTATTCAGGAAAGGAATTTAAAAATCTATTAGATTTAAATCATTTAAGAAATACTCAAGTTTATTTAAGTGCGCCAAGCATAAAAATGCATAAGATCGTACTATATGTTCTAACTTTCATACCTGAAATAATCTATTTAACTTTTTACTTATTTTTATCTAAAGAAAATATCATTTATATAGGTGGTGGAGCATGGCAAATAAAAGGTGTTATTGCTGCCAAATTAAGCTTTAAGAAGGTAGTTTGGCATCTAAATGACACTAGCATGCCTTTAATAGTAAGAGTTATCTTTTTTTTATTATCGCGTTTTGCTAATGGGTTTATATTTGCTTCAAAGGCTTCTAAAAATTATTATAGTAATCTAATACCCGATAGACCGACAGCAGTTATACCTTCACCGGTCGATTCAGAGTATACGTCTGATAAAGTTAATCCAATTTTTTCTCAAGAAGGCAAAAGAATTATTGGTATGGTTGCTAATGTAAATCCAATAAAGAATTTGGAAGATTTTATTCTTATTGCTGAGGAGTTAAATGCAATATATTCGGACTTACATTTTGTAATCATTGGTCCTATTTATGATTCACAAAAAAAATACTACCAAAAATTGAAACGAATGATTATAGATTTAGAATTAAAAAACATAAGTTTTATCGGACCTGTAGAAAATGTTTTTTTATATCTAAAGGGCTTAGATATCTTCTTATTTACTTCTAAATCAGAGTCATCGCCATTAGCCATCTGGGAGGCTATGTATTCGGAATGTCCCGTTGTAACTTATGAGGTGGGTGATGTAAAAGAGTATATCAATCATATGAAGTCTGGATATGTTGCTGAATTATT
>MDSV01025563.1_pt1 | contig 22458 bp, 17 predicted proteins | sample 810851 | NCBI WGS metagenome assembly MDSV01 (sample SAMN05326640, study PRJNA326480) | marine metagenome | isolation source: seawater | place: Atlantic Ocean: North East | collected 2012 | reverse complement strand
CCGGGGTCAAATGGGTTTTACAATATATATCCCCAAAAATAAAAAACATACACCCAACCCGGTTTGAAATAAACGGAAAGCTCAGTTGGTAGAGCGCCAGCCTTTTAAGCTGGTGGCCGTGGGTTCAAGCCCCACATCGGGTGTTTTTTTTCGAATTTTATGTCAGTAACAAAACGACATAAAATTTAACATCTATGGTGAGATTGTCTACAAGGATTTCTATTATGATTAAATATAGTTACATTATGTAATTTAACAATTATAGACCAGACACTTTGGTCGTGTCGATGTTGCCTAAATCCTTCCATACCTGAACTTTCCATACCTTTAAAAACTCTCGGATCAGCTACGAAAAGATTAGGTTTTTCAACCGCAGTTTTATACCATAATTCACTAATTTCCATCGTCTTTTCAGATTTTTTTATCATATGAACACCAGCTTGACATTGTTGAGTATGGGTGATGTCTTCATTATCAATAACGTTAAAATGTTCAAAAATTTGATTGGTGTTAAACATATATTCTTGTCTTTCATGTGGTGGTCCTGTTGTTATAAATGTAACCCACCCTGTTGGACAAACTTCAGGGTTGCTTACGGTTCTAATTAGGCCTTCAAGACGACGCTTCACAACATTATTATTCATTAGTGTCATTCCAGCATCACAATAAAATAAAAAATCTCCATCTTTTAAAGTTTTCAATGTTTTGTAAATTACATATGGTTTCCAAGTATACCACCAAAAACCTCTCCCATTACCTAATGTCTTTGGAATTTTATCAATAATGGCTTTATATTCTTCATCATTTTCAATATCTTCAGTTTCTACGATTACACTATTAAAAAAAGGCAAACCTTTCCTGTTTAATATTGCTGATGCTTCATTTTTAATTCTCTCTCTGGATTTTACAAATCTTTCGTTACCAAAAGATAAAAAACTCAAGCTCATTTTCTATTAATATTTAATTAATTTTATTTTATAATAACATCGCAATGATATAGATATTTAGAAACAACTTAAAGTGAAGTTGGGGGTATAATATGGTAAGGAGAACACCGTCAAGTTCTCCCGTATAGCTATCTGTTAGGACCTAAAATATAGGTTGTAGTTATATGATGAAAACGCTTGATCCGGCTCTGGTGAAGAAACCCTGGAGTTATAGAAGAAGATTCTTAGAAGAAGACTCTGGATGCCGGGGGAGTTGTGTACCCACCTACTAAGTAGCGGGGGAAGACTCCAGGTTCCTGTTATCATTTACTTCTATAAAAGAAAGAGAGGTATTTGACTGAGATGGGTAAAGAGAATAAGACGAGAATGCTTAGAGCATTACATATTAAGTCTTAAGGCATTGCGCCACTCTTGGTAGAGGAATGCGACTCTGCCATAACTTGTTTTTGCAAACTTGTTGTTTTTTGAGACAACACTTGACCCGACCTACCATGGTTCGAAAGTATTCGGGCGCATGTAGGCGGAACACTCTCTACGTAAAAGTCCACAGAGCAAAGCTCGGCCGTAGAGTTGTAGACAAGTTCCAGCACCTGCGATTTTCATATCTAACGTAAGAGGTAAGAGACAAAAGGACGTAAATAGGCAAAAATACTATACTTGTATATAATAATTTTAGTATTCTTGGGCCTATTAAAAAAACTAAAAAAAATGGAAGGTTGGATTTAGGGTTCAACAGTCCTTAGGGGGGTTATGGTGTCTCATTATAACAAGCGAAGGGAGAGGGGCTTGTTATACCTTCCATATAGTCTAGTGGTTAGGATGTGGCCCTTTCAAGGCCAAGACTCGGGTTCAATTCCCGGTATGGAAACCTAAGTAATAAAAATTGAAATACTTTTATGTAGTTTTCAAAAATGGAAACAACATAAAATATTAACTGAACAACTTAAAGTGATGTCCATAATGTAATATGGTTAAGGGGCACCGGTATCAAGACCTCTCTTATAGCTATATGTTAGGACTACAAAGGGTGTGGTTGTAGCTATAAGGTGAAAGCACATGGACCGTTGTTCACGTAATAACGGTCGTTGTAACGGCTTTTCTTCTGTTACGATGGGTTCCGTTTAGGATCTCACTGTTCTATCAAATGGGTGGAAACAGGGGTGAAACGGCTAAAATTTCGAAAGTCTTCTGATGAAATAAATGAAAAATGTGATGGCTTGCGCGATTCGGTAGAGGGCAAGCGACTCTACCACGTGTTGTCACCTATTTATAATTTAAATGGGAAAGGCTGCCCTATCATGTATTGTATTAACGCACAAGTTAATACAATCGTGATAGTGTATTCACGTTCCATGGGCTTGTGTTTTCATATCTAACAAAGGGTAAGAAACAACATTGAGGCTTATAAACCCAAATTAAAGAGGTTGTTATCAGTTGATAATAGGCTGATCGTTGTGTTTCATTGTAACGAAGCGTGTGTGGGGGCTCGTTACACATCCGGTGTCGTATAATGGCTAGTATGCTTGCCTGTCTCGTAAGCGATCAGGGTTCAATTCCCTGCGCCGGAGTATTTATATAGTTCTAAACAATATTTGGAACTATATAAAAGATTAAATATGAACAATAATAAGATACAATATTAAATTGAAATGAGTCAAAAAAGTGTTTATGATTATTTAATTGAAAAAAGGTGTGTTTTAAATAGATTATTCCAAGGAACCCCTATTCCTGATATAATTTCAAGTTATTTATTTTATGATATGAAAGGTATTGTCGAAAAACGAAAATTCAAAACAATTAATGGTGATCCTTTGTATTTTCATATATCTTTTATAAATAATCTTGTAAAGAGGTGTAAGTGGGTGAATGATTTTCGAGGAAGGTATTGTTTTCAGTCTACATTACTGTATCAATATTTTGACACCATAAAAGAAAGTGAGAATTTTCAGCATTTAGAATTGAGGACAAAAATGAAAAGCGTTTATATAGGTCCAATGAGGTTTTGTCAAAAATCTGGAGAGTATGTAGAAAACTGTAGGTGTCAAAAATGTGATGATGACCATATTTACACAACTATAGTATTCAGTGATTCAGATGAAGAGGAGGACATAGTATTTTGATTGAAATAACAACTTAAAAACTTAATTCAATCAATAATAGGAACTTAGTTCCTCTCGCTATAGCTCAGTTGGCAGAGCGATGGATTGTAGCTCCACAGGTCATGTGTTCAAATCACATTGGCGAGATCCCCTCCCATGCTTTCATAGCTCAGTTGGTTAGAGCATTCGGCTGTTAACCGAAAGGTCATAGGTTCGAACCCTATTGAGAGCGAATAATAATGCGAATGAAATAGACTCGCATTATTTGTGTATTTAGTAATTATCCAAAATACCCGTATCATGTGAACAGGTATAATATAAAAATCTCCATCTATCTAAGTTATAAACCAGTTTCCATACATTAATCTCCCACATTAAACTTTTCTTTTGCTTGATAATATTCAAACATTCATTCTTGGTTAAATCTGCGAATTCGATAAGTTTTTCTTTCCCCCCTCCAAATAAACTACCCGCAAAACACCAACATATATCTTTATATATATCAATTTGGAAATCATAATCAGGATTCCATATTGCGGGTATGCGAACATGATCTGGATATTCAAGATATTTAAGTCTTAAAACTTTATCACCAAATTCTTGTTGTGTTAAATGGTCCATCATGTGTTTTATTCCAATATCCATCCAAATAAAATGTTTTGTATTATAATTATTTATATGGATAGCTTTTCGAACAAACTCTGTTTTATAAGCCATGGTAAACATATATTCAATAGTGTCTTTTGAAGGATTCTCAGTGTTAAGTTGGAAATTTACAAGAGTATCTTTAAGATCATATAAATAATTCTCTTTTTTATCAAAAGCTATTAATGTTGTATACTCATTTACATAATCTTTGAAATAAGACATTAGAGATTTATCCAGGAAGATAATTTTGTTCATGGGGATTTTCAAAAGTTGTTTGGCAAGTGAAAAATACTTTTCGTAATTTCTATCTTCTCTATAATTAATTCCTGTTATAAAAGCTGAGACTATTGTATTTCCGGGTCCTTTTTCAAAATCTTCCTCAATTTCCATTCTCCTAATCAAGAGAGACATAAATAATTATTAATATGAACTAATATCTAATCTAAACCTAATGTAGATGTTGTACAATTTATTCCGAGGTAAACCTTTACCTATGGCAAGAATAAGTTCAAACAGAGCAGCTAATAAAGTGGTTTTATTAGTGGCATCATTTTTTATTTATGGTTTAATTTATTTTTTTTTCTGTTATGATACCGAATTTAAAGGTATAAATATTGTTAAGGATAAACTACGTGATGATATTGTTCAAAAATATGTAGAAAAAGTGAAAAAACACGAGTTATCCGAAAAATCAGAAAAGGAATTGGCTAAAAAGATTCAAGGAGGTCATGTTAATCCTGAATATGACGAAAACATGTCAAACGAAGTCGACCCAGAAATGAAAGAAATATCTGAATCAGTTACAAAAAAGGATTCTTTACAATCATTTTTTGATAGATTTTATTTTGCTGTAGTCACAGGGACAACTTTAGGATATGGAGATATTCAACCAGCATCAAATAAGGTAAAGATAATAACCTTACTTCAACTTATGACAACAATTTACATATTAATAGCTTGATTAAACAGTTGGTGGAAGACTTGCCAGACAAAGTTTTATCTCACCTAATGAGGCGACATTGTATTTCACAACAAGAGGTAAATCATTTTCAAGATACAGCTCAATCTGAGAACAAAGATTTGTACATTTAATAAAATAGGCAAGGTTTTTTAGTGAAAACTCACCTTGTATAATTTTACTTGAATCTTGTTTCAAAACGAAACCCATACTACCGTCTGTTTCTGCCCTATGAATTTCGGCAGACGCAAACTGCCCAGAACATTTAAATATTAATTCACTTCCTATTGATTTAATTTCTAATTTATCTGAAATACAGGAAAGGTCACGAATAATCTTTTGAAAATCAGCAGATGGAAGATTAATAACACTGGAAAATTTGACATCAGGATATTCCAATTCCTCTTGTTCTGGTTCGATTAGACGAAGTTTTTGAGTCTTACATTGTTTAATTTCTCCATTTTCAAATTTAAGTGCCAGATAAGAAACGATTCCGTCAACATAATCATCATTCTCTATGTAAATAGTCAGTGTATCATCGTTATCAATTGAATTGATTAGTTTAAATAGATGAAACATATTTACTCCTATAATAATCCTCTCTTTCTTACACTCATAAAACTCAAAGTTTTGTGCTGCTAAATGAAGATGAGCAAGAATAGTGTGTGATTTGTCCATATTAATAATTCTAATACCATCAGGTTGGAAAGTGATATTAGTCTCTAATAAAATATCTTTTAATGCTGTCATTAAAGTGCGAAACGGAGCTATTTGAACTGTCTTAATAGTTAAAACATTATTCTCAGTATTTCCTGCGGAAGAATCTGAATTTACCGCATAATCACCCATTATATTGTATTTTTTACGCACAATCTTTAAATACTTTCCGCATGAATTTAAAGTTATCTCAAAATAATAAATTATGACTTTGGTAACTTTTATTATTCCAACTATTGGAAGAACATCTTTACAAACGGCTGTAGATAGTCTTTACAGACAAACCATCTGGGATTGGAAAGCGATTATAATTTTTGATGGAATAGAACCTAACATTAAGATAACAGATCCTCGTATAAAAATTATGATGTGTCAAAAATTAGGAACAGGTGAAATAGCACACGGACATGAAAGAAACAATGGAGCAGGACTTGTAAGGAATTTTGGTATAAAGGTTTGTGATACAGAATGGGTGGCTTTTTTAGATGATGACGATACAATATCACATACCTATTTGGAAACATTTTACAATGAGCTTGAAAATGTATATAAACCAGACGTAATATTATTCAGGATGAGGCATTCTGAATATGGAGTTCTTCCTAAAACTAATAGTGTAGATATTATTCAATACGAAAGTGGAATTAGTTTTGCTTTAAAAACAAAGATATTTAATGACGGAATATGGTTTTCACCATCACATGCTGAAGATTTTGATTTATTAAGCAGGATAAAAAATGCTGGGTATAAAATAGTAATGTCACCCTACGTTAAGTATTTCGTTGGAAATTATAATCATACAGACTTTGACCCCGAAAAAGGAAGAAGAATTCTTATTAACCACCATAAAATAATATAAAAACATAAAAATAAGACCATAATGGAAAGTCTAAAAGAAAAATGTTTTTCCAAAATAGATGAGTTACTTGAAATTTATAAGAACAACGAACATATGATAGACCAGATAGATATACAAATTAATACATTGTTAGAGAAGACTCTTAAAACCGAATTTTCATCTTATGAACAAAAGGAAAAGTTAAAAAATTCTTTGGAGACTCAACAAAATAACTTTGTAAAAGTTTTTCTTAGTAAAAATCGATACTATTATCTATCTCAAAATAATACTGAATGCTTCTTTGAATATGATGGTAAACATTATTCAGTTGTGAAAAAAGATGATATAATTCACAAATTATTGGTTACAATTTCTGAGTATAAAGACCTTCATGAATGGAAATTTGTTGTTACCGACATGATTATGAAACATATTAAAGAACGTAGTTTACACACTACTGTTCCTGAATCTAATACCATTCAATATGTATTAAAGTTATTAACCCCAAGCGTATTTTCAGATAGAGACTCTGCCAAATATTTTTTGATGATTTTGGGAGACAATATTTTTAAGAAAAATAAAGACCTCCTCTATATTCCTTATGGAAAGTCGAAACAATTTTTAGGAATATTGGAAAATTATGCCTATATTACTATAGGTCACAGTAATTTGATAAAAAATTTCGTAAAATATCATGAGACTCACAATTACAATAATTGTAGACTTCTTCATTTTAGAGGAGAGCGTGAAAATGAAATTACAGTAAATCAAGCTCTTGATTTATTTTGCGTAGCTTGTTATTATTCAACACGTTTCGGAAACGCCGATGAGTTTATTAATAAAAAGGCCAAGGAACAATTAAAAAAATACAGTTTGTTTTTAAAAGATCAAACATACCAACAAATAGTCGAACATTTTTGTGATGAAATGATAACCAATGTTCATGAATCAAGTCCATCTACAAGTAATTATATTTTGAAAATGAAAGATGTTCACTATTTATGGAAAAGTTATTTGTCAAAATCAAATCTTCCAAATGTAATTTATATAAACACAGTAAAACAGCTTCTTATCCAAAACTATGATTTTGATGTTGAACATGAGTGTTTTAAAAACATAACCAGTAAACATTTACCTTTAGTTCGTAATTTCCTTAGTTTTTGGAATTCTCATGTTACTTCTTCTGAGGAGGATGAATTAGAAATAGAAGAATTGTGTATGTTATTCAAAACTGTATATGGTCAAATTGACGAGGGAGAGGCTCTTAAAATTGTTTATCATTTTTACCCAGAAGTTGAAATTATTGAAAACAAATACATTAAAAAAATGGCTTGTGACTTATGGAATAAAAAAGAAGACATTCTTTTTGCTTTGAATAAAATGAAAGAGGAATATCAGAAAAAAAACGCTCAAGAATTCATTTCCTTTGATGATGCTTATAAATATTATTGTAAAGTATTCAAAAATAAATATATAACCAATAAAAGATATTTTGAAAATTATCTTCGTATTTACTTAAAACATTTTATTGTGTATGAAACTTTTTTATCTAATGACTGGTATAGTTAGAAATTAAAATTTATTGTTCTACAAACAAAACAATAAATTTATTATTGATACTCATCATTAAAAGGAATGAATTCTACAGAAGGTAATTTGTTTCCACCGTGATTTATCATATTAAGCTGAAGCCAAAAACCAACGTTGAAAAGGATAACCGCAAACGCATGTATCTTTTGATCAAATATTGTTTCAGCTAATAAGCCTTCGATTGCTCCTCCTAAACCAATTAAGATGGGTGGTATCATTGAATTAATATAATGAAAAAAGCCAGGATATGTTAAATTACCCAATTGTGTAAAAGCATAAATATTCAATGAAGCTGATAAAATAAAAGGAATTAGAGTTGTCCAAGCTAAAGGAAAAGTAGAACCACCTGCGGTCTTTGGCCACTTAAAATAAAAAGTTGCCTTCCAATCTTGATTTCCCAAATAACCAATAAAAAATCCTAACACTGATAAAAACTTCATATACCCATTAAAATATGTTGGACCTAATACTGCGTAAGAAAATGATTGTAAACCAATATACTGCATATTAAAAATGAAAAAATAGGCAACAATACGTAACCACTGATTATTGTTATCACTTATAATAACATTTGTATCTTCTTCACTTCCTCTCAGTGGATTATCAAACGGAGCAACTTGCCATCCTTCGTATGTGTGCATCATAATTCCAGGAAGTCCTCCGAAAAAAGCAACAATAGGAGAAAGAAGAAATATCAGGGTCCTCTGTTGATCATTGTCAAAATAGAGTGTCCATTTATCATTATTACTTAGAATGGATTGTGCCATTAAAAAAGCTGGAATAATTGGCATCCAATGGATTAATTCCACAAAATTCAACATACATGTATTCGCAGTATTTTCCATATTGATTAAATAAAGTGATTTCTTGGGGTCAGCCTTATTCCATCCCCATGATGGTTTTGATGGAAAACCTCTCGAATACCAATCGTTTTTTTTTAGATAAGCCGACATTACTGTTAATCTATGAGTATGCTTTAAACTTATTTTGAATATAGTAAATTAGTTTAAAGCAACCTATGAATTGTATATAATGAAACCTATTTACAAGTTATCTAAATGGATTCCAATTCCATATCCTAAACAAGAACATCCTACATTCAACCCAGAAATGGAATGTAAATGGACCATGCATCGATATTGGATAGGTTTGGCACACAACTTAAACCCAGGTATAGAAAAATATTTAATTGAAGAGATTGAAGATTATGTTTGTTTTGAGGATGGCGAAGAATTTGAATCAATTGATTTTTGGCGTGGGGTGAGTGCCAATCCAAATATGGTTGATTATTTTTTAAATAATCCTGATAAAGATTTTGATGGAAGAACAACAATAAAGGATAATATTAGATGGAATTTTATGTTGGAACATAACTCAAGTCCATTAGTAGTTGATCTATGTATTAAATATCCTGAGCAAATAAATTGGGTTAGTATATGTCGAAATCAATGGAACGAAAGATTAATAGAATTCGCAGGCAATTTCCCAAATTATTTGAGTTGGAAATGGTTAAATGCCAACCCGACTAATGCTGCCGTAGAAATTTTGAAACTGTTCCAAGGGAATTTAACAGAGGAAATAGTTTATAATACTAATCCAGACGCTTTTGAATTGTTAGAAAAAAAAAGAAAAGACATACCGTGGCATAATTCCCACTTTTTTTTCGGAGCGTTTCCTAATCGAAATACGGTTCGTTTATACGAAAAGTATTTTGATGAGATGAAAGAACATATAAACTGGGAAGTTTTATCCAAAGTACCTGAGGCTATCGACCTGCTGGAAAAATATCCAGATAAAATCGACTGGAAATTTTTTTGCCTTAATCCACATATAAGAGCAATTAAGATGATAAAAGAAAATAAAGATAAAATAGATTGGCAATCGTTAAGTAAAAATAATAGTCCTCATATAGTCGATTTTTTAGATGAAAATTTAAAATATGTTAATTTGAATTCTTTAATATACCACGGCACGAGTGCTTGTTTAAAAATATTTGAACAATATTGGGATCATGAAGATTACAGATTTTTATTTGAAGGAAATTGTCGTGTTCCAGAACAATTTTTAGTTGCGGGAACAGATGGTCAGGTCGATTTTAAAAGTCGATTTACAAATTATGGCGATATGGCAAAAAGAATGGATTGTATTCATTTATTAAAGGACGCATTTCAAAATGGAACCCACTTAATTTATATGAGAAATGATGTAAACTTTTTAATTAATTTGTATACCAATCCAGCTATATTTGAATTGGACCAAGAGGCAATGAAGGCTCAAAACAAATTATTTGCCCAAGAATTGATGGCCAAAGTATATCATCCACAAAGAGTTTCCAGAATTATAAAAAAATACAAATATAACATTCTCACAGAAGAATCATGCTACCCCAGTGATTCGGATGAAGAAACTGAAATTACTAAAGATATTCCAGCACATTCTGAAGCGTGTCATTAGGTATATGGGAAGCAATTGTATTTATTCCTGATTTCCAGTATGTAAATGTTAAATAAGCACGACAATATTTTTGAACCATTTTTGTAAACGTTTTCTGAAATTTCTTAGTAACTACATCTAAATTTGTTAATTTATCGACCATTTGTTTGGCGGAGTTAAATTTTTCATATAATAAATAAGATAAACGACAATTTTGATTGTTGTTTAAATGTGATGAACTTAAAACTAAATCAAGCTGAGTGTTAACATAAGCCAGGATACTCAACATAGCCCCACATTGATGTTGAAAATTGTAATAATATCCATACTCCTTTGCCAATTTTAAAAGTAAATTATCGTCTTCAATATCCAAATTTTTCAATCTAAGTGATGGCCTGAATACATGAAAACGAGAATGTAAGAATAATGTAAGTTGTTTTTCCATATTTTTTTCAAAATCATCTTTTCTTTTTTCCAAATCACCCTTAGTTTTGGAAATTTCCATATAGGCACTATTTTCTGATTCAATCCTTTCCATTTTTAATTTATTACATTGTAATGCTCTAAATAATAAAAAGTCTTTCATTTTTATTATTTATAACTATGGGTTTATTTAAGTCACGCAGGGAGGTGCGCTTCCATCAGGACATGTTTCTCCTCCTTTCTTGGATCTCTTACTCTTTCTGCGCTTTTTGCCTCCTTTATATTCACTGTAATTGAGAGCGTATTTGGAGGATCCGCCCTTTTTCTTATGCTTTCTGCGCTTCTTTCCTCCAGCCATACCGGCTTGTTCCTGAAGAGCAACTCCGCTGGTTCCTACACCAGCTCCGTCATAATTCTCAGGCTTCAAAGGAAGATGTCCCGAGAAGCCACCAGCTTGTCCTGCTCTCTCTTGAAGAGCAACTCCACTGGTTCCTACACCCCTTCCATCAAAGTCGGCAGGGCTAAGAGGAAGGTTAGCACCAGAGCCTCCCTTCTTAGATTTCTTAGACTTTTTAGATTTCTTGGACTTCTTTGCCTTCTTGGTCTTTTTGTGACCCTTAAGAAGCACAAATCCGAACTTTCCTTTCTTGGTTCCGTATCCTGCCTTAACAAGACGTTTATCCTTCTTGGCGCTAAAATGCTTGGATTTGCTCACAATACGTCCATTTTTGGTCATAACGAGTTTATTTTTGGTTAATCCACCAGAAGTGTGGTGAGCTGTTCCATTATATACCTGACGGCGACTGCCAATCACGATATCATACTTCGCTCTCTCTGCCTTAGAAAGATTGGTCATTATAAATTAATGATAGAAAATAAAATAATAGCAGATTGCTTCTAAACATACATATTTTTCTACGCATTAAAATCGATTTCGAATGGGTGGTGTTATTCCTCCAGGCTGTCCATATCTCTCACCACTATCGCCACTATTAAAAACATATCGAGTTTTTCCGCTTCGGGTATTATTTGCTGTTATAACCTCTCCTTGTCTTCTTTTTGCTGAAATAGAATTTGGATTACCTAACGTTCCAGGCAGTTTTTTATTAATAGCACATCCCTTAGTAGTTGTGATTCCACGACTGTTATTTTTTTTTCCGGTTACACAATCTAAATACACCTGATCTTGGGTAGGTTCATATAATCCTTTAACCTTGGGAACCGGACAAAATTCAGGAGCATCTGGATAAAGTTCAGCAAATTTACAATAATTATCAGATATTTCTTGAGAAGTTGGTGGCGGGTAAAAGAAGGTCATTGTTGGAGTCACCCCAAAACCAATAAAATCTTTAAATCTTTCAAAAGTATATTGACATTTATAAAACATTCCCGTCATATTGACAATACTGTTATCATTTTTAGGTTTCCATAGCGATATATCTTGATCAAAAGATAAAGCTTGATTGAACATGTTTGAAAAATCTAATACATTTTCTACATCCCAGAGAGAAAGGTCTTGATTAAAAGAGTCTGCCTTGAAAAACATACTGGCCATATTGGTTACATTGGATACTTTCCAGATATTTAATTGTTGATTGAAAGAAACTGCTTCAGAAAACATACCTTTCATATTTTGAACCTTTTCAACATTCCAGGAATCTAATGGTTTATTAAAAATAATAGCTTTAAAAAATGTATTTTCCATTGAGACTACGTTGCTAACGTCCCAACTACTAATATTTTCATTAAAATCAAATTTGGAATGAAAAAGGTTATCTATATTTGTAACATTTGAAACATTCCAATTCTCAATATTTCCATAATACGGTTCATGATATGGTATTGTAAACTCTGGTGATTTTTTATTACTTAACCATAAGTTTAAATAGAGGGGTAGAGAACCATTATTAAAAGGCGTAACCTCATACTCTTTATAAAATTCTTGTTTTTTGGGAGTCGGGACACTCAAATTGTATGAATTATTAGAATTGATACCACTATTATAAAATATATTTGTTTGATCCGTACATTTATCTAATTTCCATGGAGTTATATTTTCATCGAACTGGATGGCACCTGAGAACATTTTACTAATTGTGCGAACATTTTTCATATCCCAGTATTTAACTTTTCCGTTGAAATTAACAGCATTTTCAAACATTGAAATCATATTTATAACGTTTCCTGTTTCCCATTTTGATAGAGTTTTATTGAAACCAGAATTTTTGAACATTGCTTTCATAGTAAAAACCTTTCTGGTATCCCAATCATTTAAATCTTGATTAAATTTTTCTGTACCATCAAACATATGACTCATAATTTCTACTTTTGAAACATCCCATGAATTTAAAGGTTGATTAAATTCAATGGCTTTACAAAACATTGATTCGGTATTTATAACTTTTGAAAGTTTCCACCCGTTAAGTGGTTGATTGAAATTACGAGCATTTTTAAATATGAAACCAATATGTGTTACATTATCTAAAATCCAATTATTAATTGGTTGATTAAATAATTTAGCGTTTTCAAATAAAGCTGTCATGTTTACTGCTTTAGATGTATTCCAATTATTTAATTGCTCATTAAATTGGTAAGCATTTCGAAACATTTTAGAAAAATCTTCTACATTGGATACATCCCATCTATTTAGATTTTGATTAAACATCTGAGCATTTTCAAACATGGAATTCATATATTTTACATTACTGGTTTGCCATCCCGAAATATTTTCATTAAAGTTAATTTTATTTTTGAACAAGGATTCCATATTGGTTACATGAACTGTATTCCATTTATGAATTGGACCATACCAGTCACTACAATTTTGATCCACGAACATCTTATTTTTTGGATTTTTTATATATTCATCGACCAAATTGTTAATATCATTGTCCCTAATAAATTTCACTTGCCTAAATAAATTAAACTCATTTGGTTGTGGAGTAGGATATGATAATCCATAAATATTACCTCTTAATCCTGAAGATTCCAAAATTGAATAAAGATCATCTTCTGAAATATTATTTGGAAGAACCCAGTAACGAATGTTTTGTATAAATGAATATGCGTTCTTAAACATATTTTTCATAGATTTTATACTATTTAGATACCATCTTGTAATATCTTGATTGAAATTATATGCGTTTTCAAACATTCCATCCATGTATACAATTTTCCTCGTATTCCAGTTTTTCAAAGATTTATTGAATTTGTAAGCATTTTTGAACATGTTTCTTGTATCAACTAAATTTTGAGTATTCCAATCACCAATTGATTTATTAAAATTACAGGCGTTTTCAAACATACCATACATGGTTTGAACATTTTTTGTATTCCAACTTTTAATACATTTATTAAAAGACGCTGCGCCTTGGAATGTAAATCGCATACTTGTAACATTAGATACATCCCAAGATGATATATCATCATTAAACATCGCACAGTTTGAAAATAAAAAATCCATATTTGTAATCTGAGATACATCCCATCTATTAATTAATCCATAAAATGGAATATTTGTGTCATCAGAAAACATTAGAGCCTCGGGATTGGAAATCCATTCCTTAAGAATTTTTCTTATTTCGGTTTGAGGCACAGGAATTCCCTTCTTCGGAATTGAAAATTCATAAATGAAAGGCGTCGGGTAAGTTAATCCAAATGTATTGGCTATTAAACCAGAAAATTCTAACATATTATGAAGAACAACTTCATGATTGTGACTATTATTATTTTTAATTTTCAAATGATGAATGGGTTGATTAAAAGACAATGCTCCCTTAAACATTTCCATCATATATATGACATTCTTTGGTAACCAATCAATAATATCTTGATTAAATTTCGATGCCATTGAAAACATACAACTCATATCCCTTACTTGCTCTACATTCCAATCTCTTATATTTTGATTAAAAGCTGTAGCTTTTTTAAACATTGAATTCATATTATTAACATTACTAACGTTCCAATTATTTAGGTTTTGATTAAATTTTTCAGCTCTATGAAACATAAATTTCATATTAATAACATTAGACACGTTCCATGAATTTATATTTTGATTAAAAGATCTGGCATTATCAAACATATGACTACTGTCAACTACCTTATCTAACACCCATGTTGACAATTTTTGATTAAACATTTTTGCTCCAAAAAACATATAACTTAAATCAGTTACGTTTTGAACATTCCAAGTTGATATGTTTTTATTGAATGAAGAAGCATTTTTAAACATTCCTTTCATATTTTTTACATGTCCAACTTTCCAATTTGAAATATCATCATTGAACATATCACAATTTTCAAATACAAAACTCATATCAGTTACTTCACTAATATTCCATCTTTGGATTTCTCCATAATAAATTTCACTTGAAGGTAAAGTGAATATTTCATTTTGTGGATTTTCAACCCAAAGCTTTACTACCTGTCTAATTGATTTATTGTTGAGTTTTGATGGCGGGGATTGATTAAATTCCCCATATTTTGGCGTAGGAGTCGAAAGTCCAAAATTATTTTTAAATAATCCAGATAAATCAAGCATATAATCCAAAATAGTTGTTTTGTTCACTGTCCAAAACATAACTGGTTGATCAAATGATTCCGCAAAATAAAACATAGCACTCATGTTGTTAACATTTGAGGTATCCCAATTGGTTATATCCTGGTTGAAGCGTTTGCTAAAAAAAAACATGTAAGACATGTCTTCTACATTTTTGGTTCCTGTTCCTTGTTTCATCCAATTTTGAATAGGTTGATTAAATTGTTGATTGTCTCTAAACATAGCATTCATAGATTTGACGCTTGACACATTCCATCCGCTTATATTACGGTTGAAATTGGAACCTTGAAACATATTATTCATATTGTTAACAGACTCAATATTCCATTTATTTATGTCTTGGTCAAACGTTCTTGCATCTCGAAACATTCCAGACATATTTTTTACATTCGATACATTCCAATTTCCAATCTTCTGGTTAAACATGAAAGCTCCACGGAACATTTCATTCATGTTTTCTACATTTGAAACATTCCACTTTGAAATATCATCGTTGAACTCCTTCTGATGCGCAAAAAGTTTGTTCATATTCTTTACATCTGATACATCCCAGTCCTCAATTTTACCATAGTAAGGAGAGAACGTTTCATTAGTAAATATTTCTAAGTTAGGATTTTCAATCCATTTATTTACTATCTCATGAATATTTTTGTTTTTAATTGCGACTTTGGGCATAATTACTTATATAATGGAGAGAATAACTTTTACACCATAATTTTACCAATCAATAAGTTTTAAAATAATCCTTATTTAATAAAAATAAAAAATGATTGAATAATTGATATAAAAAAAGGTTAACATAAGCGTTTAATAGAATCATGACATCGACGACTAATAATGAGTTGTCACAAAAGTATCAACAAAAAACTGACAAAGAGCATATTCTGGCTAATCCAGACACATATATTGGTTCTGTTGAGAACGTGGAAGCAGATATGTGGATGTATGAAAAATCATTGAATAAAATAAAACAAAATACAGTTCATTATATTCCGGGTCTTTACAAGCTGTTTGATGAAGGAATTGTAAATTGTCGAGATCACGTTGTTCGTATGAAACAGGCTATTAAAGATAAAAAGAAAAATTCTTTACCTGTTTCATACATTGACATAGGTATCCAGGATGATGGCACAATTACAATGACAAATGATGGTAACGGCATTGATGTAGCTATGCATCCTGAATATAATGTATGGATTCCTGAACTTATATTCGGTCATCTTCGCACCAGCACAAATTACAATAAAGACGAAAAGAAAATTGTTGGTGGTAAGAATGGATTTGGGTTCAAGTTGGTTTTAATTTGGTCAACAGAAGGTTCCGTTGAGACTGTAGACCATACGAGGGGGCTTAAATATGTTCAGTCATTTTCTAACAATCTGGACGTTATTAATAAACCCAAGGTAACCAAGTGTAAAACCAAGCCCTATACTAAAATATCATTTAAGCCGGATTACAAAAGATTTGGGGTTGATGGTCTTACTCCAGATATGGTAAATATTCTAATTAAACGAATTTACGATGTTGCGGCAGTGACTGAAAAAAATATTAAAGTAAAATATAATTCAGAACCTGTATCTGTGAAAACATTCCAGCAGTATGTAGATATGTTTATTGGAAATAAAGAGGAATCTCCTCGAGTATATGAAGATACTGAAAACGGAAGATGGGAATATGCTGTAGCAATGAGTCCAACACATGAATTTCAACAGGTTTCTTACGTTAACGGAATCCATACATCGAAAGGAGGAAAGCATGTGGATTATATTCTTCATCAAATTGTTCGTAAGTTGAGCGCATTTATCGAGAAGAAGAAAAAGATTACCGTTAATTCAAACTCAATCAAAGAACAACTTATCTTGTTTATTCGATGTGATATTGAGAATCCAGCATTTGATAGTCAAACTAAAGATTTTATGAATACACCAAGTTCCAAGTTTGGCTCGTCTTGTTCAATTAGTGACAAGTTTATTGAAAAGATAGCTAAGATGGGAGTGATGGAAGCAGCATGTGCTATAACAGAAGTAAAGGAAAACAAAGCTGCGAAAAAGACAGATGGAACCAAAAGTAAGAATGTGCGTGGTATTCCCAAACTTATAGATGCGAATTGGGCAGGGACTGAAAAATCCAAAGAATGCACTATCATATTTTGTGAGGGAGATTCAGCAAAAGCTGGTATTGTTTCAGGATTATCTTCATCTGATAGAAACGTTTATGGTGTATATCCCATGAAGGGTAAGATTATGAACGTGCGTGGTGAACCAACTAAGAAGATTGCGGATAACAAAGAAATCGCAGATATAAAAAAGATTCTTGGTCTGGAATCTGGTAAGACATACAAAAATATTGAACAGGTTCATCAGTCTTTGCGCTATGGAAGAGTTTTGTTTATGACAGATCAAGATTTGGATGGAAGCCATATAAAAGGATTGGGTGTGAATTTGTTTCAGTCGATCTGGCCAAGTTTGTCTATTCTCCCAGGGTTCATTGGATTCATGAACACCCCTATCCTCAAAGCAAGAAAGGGATCGTCGGAACTAATGTTTTATAATAATGGTGAATATGATACGTGGTTGGAAACAATGAATCACGACCCTAAGGGATGGAATATTAAATATTACAAGGGACTTGGAACCAGCACTGGAAAAGAATTTCGAGAATATTTTGCTAACAAAAAAATAGTGGGATTTGATCATACTGGAAAAGAAACAGATGATACTATTGATATGGTGTTTAATAAGAAACGTGCTGATGATAGAAAAACTTGGTTGGGTAATTATGAAAGAGATAGTTATTTGGATACAAACAAAGAAATTGTTTCTTACGATGAATTTATCAACAAAGAGCTTATTCATTTCTCAAAATATGATTGTGACCGAAGCATTCCTAATTTAATGGATGGTTTGAAAATCAGTCTTCGTAAGATTCTGTTTGCTTCATTTAAAAAGAATTTAACGAGTGAAATTAAAGTTGCTCAATTTTCAGGTTATGTTTCCGAACATTCAGGTTACCATCATGGAGAGGCATCGTTGAATGCCGCTATTGTAGGAATGGGACAAAACTTTGTTGGATCCAACAATATAAATCTTCTTGTTCCAAGTGGTCAATTTGGAACACGCCTTCAGGGTGGAAAAGACAGTGCTTCTGAAAGATACATTTTCACATATTTAAGTAATATCACTCGGAAACTATTTCCAATAGTAGATGACCCAATTTTGTCTTATCTGAATGATGATGGTTTAATGGTAGAACCAATATTCTACGCACCGATTATTCCTATGATTCTGGTTAATGGTGCTAAAGGAATAGGGACAGGATTTAGCACTGAAGTGTTACCTTACAATCCTGATGATATTATTGAATATTTGTATAGAAAATTAAACTATGATACAGAACTCACCAATAACTGGGTAGATTTTGTTCCTTACTTTGAGGGCTTTAAGGGAACGATTAAGAGATTGACTCAACATAAATTCCTTGTAAAAGGTAAATATGAAAATCTGGGAAATGATAAGATTCGTGTTACAGAACTACCTGTTGGATTCTGGACAGATGACTTCAAATCCAATCTTGAAAGTTTGTTAGATACAACTGATTCTAATGGAAAAAGAATCGTTCCAAAAATAAAAGACTATGATGATATGAGTAAGGATGTGAGCGTAGATTTCATAATTCAATTTCCTAAAGGGAAGTTAGCTGAGTTGGAAGCTATAAAGACTGATCATGATTGTAATGGTCTTGAAAAGCTCCTTAAATTGTGTTCAACGATTTCAAGCAGTAATATGCATTTATTCAATTATGATGACAAGCTCAAAAAATATGAAGATGTCGAAAGTATTATTGATGATTATTTTACAAAACGAATTGAGCTATATGATGTCAGAAAGAAATATATGATAGATGAAACTGAAAAAGAACTTGTACTTTTATCAAACAAAGCCAAATATATTCAAGAGGTATTGAAAGGCACTATAGATCTACGACGAAAGTCTAAAGAAGTTATTGATGAGTTACTTGAAGCAAAACAATACGACAAACTTGGAAAAGACAAAGACTATAAATATTTGGTGAAAATGCCAATGGATAGTGTCTCCCAAGAGAATGTTGAGAAGCTTCTGAATGAAAATCAAAAGAAGGAAAAAGAATTAGAAAAGATTCAGTCAACCACAATACAAGAAATGTGGCTGAATGAATTGAAAGATCTTAGTTCAGCTTATTCAGAATACAAAGAGGAACGACGTAAATTGTTAGATGTAGAGCCTGATTCAAAAAATGGAAAAGTCACCATTAAAAAAGTGAAAAAGAAAATTGTAAAGAAATAACTTATGCTACATAATTGTTAATTAAAAGAAAGATTTCAACTCCAGTTGTTTATCATTTTCTTTTGCGAGAATAGGTCTATCCATAAGAGTATACATAGTACTTGCGTCAGTAATGTATTTAAGATATGATTGAGCTTCACTAAATACCTGAGGAACACAATAATTCAAAACCATCTGATTAAGTGCTTTAATTTGTTCTGGAATATCTTTTGGTAAATTGGAAGAGTATTGTAAATAAATTGAACGCATAACGATCTTTAGGGTATCACAATCCTGTTCACCTATTTTGTAAGCACCACCTGACTTTCTTAATACACCCTCTCTTATTTTATTTTGGAGATGCTGTATGTTCTCTTTAGAAAAGTAAGCGTCGGAAAGTTGGTTTGTATCCCACTGACCTTCTAATGCGTCACGGTAGGTGGAACATTGGTGAGCAGGAATTTTGTCATACATATCAAAGAGAGACTTTGTATCAGGTGATGCTATATCTACACGTCCGTTAAATTGCTGATTCATTATATATAGTAGAGGCACAAAAAATTATCTTCTTTTTTATTTATATATATAATGAATTTTCAACGGTCAGCTTTATATATTATGTTTGCTATTCTGATTGTTTTACTTATAATAATAGCATACAATATGCATAGCGCCTTAAAAAATGCTAAGTGGCCACCTATTATTGGCGATTGTCCTGATTATTGGTTTGATGATGGTAAAAACGGGTCAAACTGTACTGTCAATTCTAATAACGTAAATAGAGGAAGATTTGAAGGAGAAGTCATGAATTTCGCTGCTACTCCCTATAATACCAGTAGAGGACTATGTGCCAAATACCGATGGTCTACTACAAACGATGTTAGTTGGGATGGAATAACCTACGGAAGAGAGAACAATCCATGTATCGTTAAAAAAACTCCTGATGCTAATTAATTTTCATTTTCTCATTTGAATTAAATTATAATAACATTTTTGATTTTATTATAATGTTCATGCTAATTATAGATTCTTTTCAATGTTGAATTTAATTGAAAAATACAAATTATGTAATGAAATAAAAGATATTATTATTAGCTATTTACCCAAGTCGGTCTCTCTTTGGTTAACTAAAGAAAGATATGAAACAAATCATTATATCCTTCAGTCCATATTAAATGAGAAACGAATGTATGATAATTACATAAGAATGATAGCGCGGAAAGACATGTATTATCCCTTTGAAATAATTTTACAATCTCACGACCTTTCTCTCTGGGCTAAGAAAAAATATTTTTTTTCTGGTGTAAAATATCATAATTACATTCATTTTTTGGACAGTTTTATGTTTGAATATAATTCAGGTATTTGTAGAGATATTCTCTTTACTTATGTCTACAGAAAGAAGTATAAAAAAATCAATACAAGCATAGAATGGATGAATTAAACATATCAAATATATTAAATCGTGACGAACAGGCAGAGCGTATGCGCACTCTTCTTGAGGATTTTAATAAGAACAAACACAATTTAAATATAAAAAGAGGGATATATGTCTTTGGTAAACCAGGAACAGGAAAAACAAAGTTTGTCAATGATGTGCTTACAAAATTAGGATATGATATTATTTCATACGATGCTGGAGACATAAGAAACAAAAATATAATTGATACCATTACAAAACATAATATGACCGATAGAAATGTAATGAGCATGTTTCATAAAAAGGTACAAAGGATTGCCGTGGTAATGGATGAAATTGATGGTATGAATAGTGGTGATAAAGGCGGAATAAATACTCTAATAAGATTGGTGCGTGAAAAAAAGACTAAGAAACAAAAACAAGAAGATGTTACGTTTAATCCCATTATTTGTATTGGGAATTACCACATAGATAAAAAAATAAAAGAGTTAATGAATGTTTGTCATACAATAGAACTTCCTGTGCCATCTAATAAACAAATATCGATTATCGTAAATAAAATTATGCCGACTCTCAGTAAATCGATAAAAAGTGAAATAGTCAAATTTTCTCAAGGGGACTTACGTAGCTTAAAGAATATTCACAATTTATATTCTATAGACAACAAACAAATAACGGTTACATTGCTTCATTCATTATTTCATGTAAAATGTATTAACGAAGATACTAAATCTGTAACCAAAAAACTGATAAATAAGTATTTTTGTATTGATGAACATAATATAATTATAAATGAAACTGACAGAACAATTGTAGGGTTACTATGGCACGAAAATATTATTGATGTTTTGTCCAAACTACCAAAAAAATCAGTTTTACCGGTTTATGTAAATATTTTGAAAAATATATGCTACGCAGATTACATTGATCGTGTAACATTCCAAAAACAAATATGGCAATTCAATGAAATGAGTTCTATTATAAAGACCTTTTATAGTAATAAAATATGGCATGACTTTTTATCTTGTTCTTCTGAGTGTTCAAATATTTTATATGAACCTGAAGAAGTTAGGTTTACCAAGGTTCTAACGAAATATTCAACTGAGTATAATAATGCCACATTCATTCAATTTTTATGTCATCAGCTTGGGATGGATAAAAAGGATGTTCAATCTTTTTTCTCAAACATGAAAAATATTAATGAAACTGTAGATGATATTACTTTGGAGCCGTTTGATAATTGTGAGATTTCCAAATTAGATATTAACCGTATGTTTAGATATTTAGATAAATGTATACAAACCCCTGCTTCAGTAGAAGAACTACCAATAATTGATTCGGTTTATTAAGATTTTACACCTTTGAACATTTAAAACGCCGATTTTAATCAATTATTATGTTTTTTTGTAAGATTTGATCTAATAATTCATGCCAATTATTACAAGTCTTCATTTCATATAATGTGATTTTTTCATTTAATTTATTTTTATCTTCATTTAAAATACTATCAAATACAATCATTT